>ENA-OSJC01002094-OSJC01002094.1-marine-metagenome-genome-assembly--contig:-NODE-2094-length-15388-cov-8.891581_pt1 | contig 15388 bp, 14 predicted proteins | sample MGYA00237885_ERZ534234 | MGnify/ENA primary metagenome ERZ534234 (study PRJEB26413, sample SAMN06343907) | marine metagenome | isolation source: coastal waters | place: Atlantic Ocean: West Antarctic... | reverse complement strand
TGGTATTTTCAGGCCGCATCGCTGAACCATAAGCATTACCTAACGGCGCCAGACAAAAGTCTTCATTGGTTGTGGGCGAGCCTACGACCTTGACTTTAATATGATCTCGCAAATCCGGCACGTGATGCTCTACCACCAGATCGATCATTCGTTCAGCAAAGTCCATTTTCAATGTCATGTAATCGTGATGACTTCTATCGAGTGCGGCTTTGAAAGGCGCATAGGGCGTGAATGTGCCGATCTCCATAATATGACCACCCGGCGGCGTACTGGTTTCATCTGAACTGTGCGTTGTTGGCGTTGAGATAAAAAGCCAGGCCTTTTCTACGTCTAGCTTTCGACCAGACTCCCACATGGTATTCATGTCCCAATCAAAACAATGCCAAGTGTTGTGATTACCAAAGCCATATTTTTCTGGTTGGTAACTCGGCTTTAGACCTAGATAGACCATCACGCCAGTATCGGAATAATCGTACTCAAGCAGCCGGCGATCACGCTTTGAGAAATGCTCCCAACCAATCAGCCCCGCGGCGGCCTGCGGATCCATATTGCAGATGTAATTTTTCGCCGTGAAGGTTTTACCGGATCGCGTTATTAGGTCGGTCACCGCGCCATCTCCAGCGCAAATATTGACGACCTCTTCCTCGAAATACACAGCACCATCATGCTCCTCAACAAAGGAAACGAGACGCCGCATGTAGTACTTAAAGTGTCGTGTTGGGTAATAAGCACCGGAACCATAGCCACCTAGCAGGCCAATAAAATAAAGCACTGATAACTCGTTAGGAGGCAACAAATGATCGCCCGCTTGAGCTGTTAGAATGGTTCGCGCCTCGATTGAAACACGACAGTCATCAAACAAATCCTGCACCGTTGCATTACGATATTTCATCAGTGTCGGGAAAAAAGGGGCTTTGACGATGTAGTCCCACCAGTGAACTTGTTTCGGCAAGTTGGCCATTTCCTTACGAATCGCTTTGACGACTTTGAAGAACCCATCAAGTCCTGTGGTTTGTGGATAAGCTGCTTCAATATTTCGCTGCAAACTTTCCCAACCATATGGAATTTTGACGCGCGTACTGTCAGGCATGATCATATGGTCATAGCCATCCTCATCGAATAGCTCAAATGTGATGTCGTCCTGCAAACCGATTTGTTTCAAAAACTCATTAATCTTGCCGCCTTCACCACAATCCCAGATGTAGTGAACTTGGGCACAAAATTCATAGCCGTGCATTGAGAACGTATGGGCATAACCACCCGGCACGTCATGGGCTTCCAACATACCAACCTTATAACCCGCATTCGCCAATAAGGACGCACAGGTCAGCGCGGCGTTTCCGGTACCAATAAAAAGATAGTCGTATACCTGCTTGTCGGATTGATTGCGATAGCGCGCATCTTGTAAGGCGCGCTGTTCGGAACTTAGCGCACCGGTGCTATGCTTTTTCAACAGGCCGTCTCCTTTAGAAATCAGGGTAAAGATAATAAAGCACGTTTCGAAGCACATCTCAAAACTATCCGTCGGGGGACAAGATAGCCGGTTTATGAAATGAGACCGCAGGGGGTATTAAAGGCGATTTTAGGTCGTCATCCAACCCCCCCTTAATCTGCCTGTTTGGACGCCTCGGTCGAGGCGAGAAATGACTCTCCGCGATTACTAGGCTTCTATATTGAAACAATGTGAATTTGACTTCATGTTACAGCTATACTGATAACAGAGTCTCATCAAGGAGAGTTTGTTATGACACATGAAATCAAAACAGAGAAAGCGCTGCGTGATTTGATAGGCAACCCGGTGCATGAGCTCGTCGTTGCAAAAACAACGCCTATCATAACCGCGCCCATTCGGCGCTACATTGAGCGTTCACCCTTTGTATGCCTTGCTACTTACGGGATTGATGGTGCCTGTGACCTAAGTCCAAGAGGCGATCCTCCCGGCTTCGTCAAAGTACTAAATGAAAAAACACTATTTTTACCGGAACGGCCCGGCAACAAACGACTCGATAGCGCGATCAATATCATTCAACAACCACAATTGTCCTTGATGTTCATGATACCCGGCACGTTGGAAACAGTGCGAGTCAATGGAACAGGTGTAATGACCACGGATCCTGAGCTGTTATCGCTGAGTTCCGTCAATGGAAAATCGCCCGAACTCGGCGTGCTGATCACGGTTGGTGAAGCACTGGGGCATTGTTCGAAGGCGTTTCGCAGGTCAAAGTTATGGCAGTCGGACTATGCGCGCCGAGATGGCGTGCCGAGTCTCGCAGAATTAATGACAGGACACCTCGACCTAGATGAAGCTCTGACTGCAGAGTTAGACGCGGGCATTAAGAACGATGTGTTGACGAGAATGTACTAAAGTTGCCCTCATTCATTGCTATCTATTTGTAACCACCCTGCAGAAACCGATAGAAAGGTTTGTTTACCCAAACATCCTCTATCGTCATATCTAAGCTCTGATCGGACAACGCGGCTGTAACAGATTCAACTTTGTCCCGAAGAACCGTTAGCGTAGCCTCGGTCGTATCTGAACGCAGCAGTATGAGATTGATGTGTTCAAATCCCTCGATGTTTGTTTCGCTGTAATAGAAAGGTTGCCACCAGGAATCCGCAATCAAACCCTGTTCGTTTTCGTCATCTTTTTTTGCATAGCGAGTGACGACTTGGTGGAAATCGTGCTTTGCAGCCGCAGTATCAAATTCAAAAAATACGACCCATTCCCGACCATTTACCACACGAGTGCCATCTTTCAAGGTTGCTACATTGTCACCCGGTACACCCCATTCATCTCGAAAAAGGAAAGCAGAAATTTTGGGAGCGGCGTACAAGAGTCCATTAATATTTTCACTCTTCAATAGTGCGTTAAGCTGCTTAAGATGCACGACGCTTGAGTGAGAGTAGGTAAGTGTTCTGCGCGGGTCGAATCCAGCACTAATATTCGCTTTTCGAAGATCGTATCCGGTAATCACCCCCTTACTTAAAAGTTTATGAAGTGAATTGATAAAATTCTTTTCCTTTAGAAGCTCTTGATGGTCACCGATTTTGTCGAGTCTAGACAAGGTAACTGCGTCGCCGAAAGGACCCATGAGGTGATCATTTTTAGCAATGCTCGCCAGCTTGAATCGCTCGAACGCAGTTATAACGCTGGATTCGTCATCCACATCTGACGGCCGAAGAATCCCAGCAGACACTAGCACAGCAGCCGAACGTCGTTCACTCATTGTCAGCTGTTTGCCTGAACCATCGAGCAAAGACTCCACTTTCATCGCATCAAACGTAGATTCAAGCGCACCCAGACTGAGTTCATCAACAATAGATGAAAGCGTTGTTGCCTGGGCATAGGGCCCAATGAATAGGCTTATAATGAGCAACACTAAAACAGGCATTATTGGCTCCGGTGGGGTTTTGGCTTTAGGTAAGTTAGAACCATCATAATTTGCATCTATACTTCCTGCCAGAGCTATCTACCCTGAACCATGCCCCTAAGCGGACAGCCTCTGCGTCGTTCCAAAAACGATAGGGATCGATTGCGAGGCGATGATTGGAGGTTGAGTATCGAATTTATATTGCAGTGAACAAACCCTTTTAGGTGGTTCGTTACTTCGACATTTTTCTCCTACCTCACTATTTTTTGTTAGGGCCAGGGAAAAACATGTTCGTCGTTTGCTGATAGGTTTTATATTCAGGACGCTTCTGCGCGGAGTAATATTCCGATGGTTCTGCACCGGTATCGTAGACCAGGGTGCTGTACATCTTCCAAGAAGCAAACAATAGACCCGCTCCCAGCAATAACCAAATACCTAAAGACTCTACTTCATAAAGCGCCAGCCACGACGGTATAGCCGCAATAATCAATCCGTTCCACACCATCCATTCACCGAAGTAGTTGGGGTGTCGACTGTATCTCCATAACCCTACATTGCAGACCCTATTTCTTTCACCGGCTTTTTTCATGGTTCGTAGGAAGTTTAGCTTTTGCATATCGGCGATCGACTCCATGGCGAACGCACCGACACAAACCAATAGCCCAATAATCTCCAGTAAGTGGATATGTTCACTTGGGTTTGCGGCAATAACAAAGGCGGGCATCGCCAAAAAAGACGCATTGGCCAGGCCCTGCCAGAGGGCGTCGACTTGCATGGCCAATGGTGTGTTCGTTTTACCGGCTGCAAGCCATCGCTTTTTTTGATATTCATAGCGAGGAAATTCCTTCTTTAGTCGTCCCATCGACCACAACTTCAACGCACCTAAGCCCATGCGACCGCCAACAAACATGTACACGACACTCACCATCGCGGCTCGCAAAGGCTCTCCATCACTTAGCAGCCATGTTAAGCCACCGATAATTGTTAGTCCCAACGGCCAACCAATATCCACATACGACATGCGACCTGTCATCCAAATAGGGATACACACGACGAGCCCAAACAAAACTAATTGCAATAGTCCGTTGTACAAACCAATAGAGGCAAAGGTGTCGGTGCAAAGTAACAACACCCAACCTGCAACGAAGGGAAGCAGGGATTTAAAATACTTCATAAGTCTTTTCTACCAGTAGGGGAAGCAAGGATGACTGCAACTCGAGTCGCTTATCAAAAAGGCGCACACTATCATTTTAGCTTGGAGAAACCCAACGAGATAACATAAAGAACGAAACGCATGAAGGTCAAGCTCCAGAGATCACACAGGTCTGGAAAATTAGACTCTGCGCTTTTCTATTCTTAGTTATGACGCAAGCAAATTTCGCAAACTCAGCGGACAATGTTGATCTGACGCTAACCAGTCTAAATTCGTAAAATTTTCGGGTGTCAAATAGGGTTCGCAGGCAAATTGCCTATTTGCAATCAGATAAGCGAGTCACAACATTAGTAGATTAATGCGCCCCTGAGTATGCTCGAAATCAGTGCGAGCTTTAAATTTACTGGGATCTGAAATTGCTTTAGAGATCACCTTTATTGAATACTTTACGAACTCTTTCTATCCGTCGGCGATTCACACCTAGGTCTGAGTAACCCATTCGTGCAGAAGAGCGCACTTGAATGACGCCCTGCTCCGGCAAGAGGACAAATCTTACATCGTCCACGAAGCCGAAAACTGAACTACGCACCTCGGCTGAAAGCATGTTTGGTTTTTCGTGGATGATCGTCACGCGACTTTCACTGAGTAATGCCGCTTTAAGTCGGACCATCGCCTGTTTTGGCTCGTCACTAAACGAAAATCGCTCTATGACTTGAGACGTGTTCGACTCTTCACTGGAAACACACTTAGGTGTGCTAGGACATTTCATATCAGTCGTATCGACATGTTGAGTAACAGCACATGATGACATTGTCACCGAAACAGCGACGATTAATGTCAATTTACTGGTATTTGTTTTAAGTATTTTTTGAAAAGCTTCGAAAAAACGTGCCATTTTACTGCGCCCAATATCTCTATTTACACCTTACGTCATCCGAAAGTCGAATGCGCATTAACCATCATCCTTCCCAACCGATCTGCGGAAAACACAGTCTACAAAAACGATTCGAACATCTCGTCGACCTCCAAGTCAGGACTTTCCTGATGTCATCTTTGACATTTTCTAAAATGGTAACATTTATCACAACAACCGCAAAAATGGCATCAGTCATATCATCGCTAAACATCCTTCAAAAATAGCGAACGTTCAAAATGCTAAGCAGGATCCACGAAAACCTGACGGCGCAAGGGTCGATAGTCTTATCTCAGTTCGAATCCAAAACCAAAATGTTTAGTACGCTTATGGTAAGCCGAAATATCTTTTGCGTAACCAATGTAATAATAGGAAGTTAATATGAAATTATTAACATTAAGTCCTAAGGATACTTGTCCACCAACATTTTCGAACGGGGACCACAAGCCCGTTTGCAGCTCCACTCTACCCAACATACGAAGACGCACTTTTGCCGTTTGATTTCGCCATGTTTCACTCAGCCGCAATATTGGGATCTCATCAAGCGAGAACATACGATCACCAACGGCGCGTAATCCATCGTAATTTTCGATCTGGGGCTGATTTTTTGGTATCGGTGCCCAGAAAATCGCATCATCATTCTTGAAATACCAGGGCCGTATTTCTAATTGATATTGCCACCAGTCATTGTCGATGATGCCTCCGGGCTTACTGGTACGCTGATATCTAAACTGTGTGTACCAAGATGATCGACTCACCCGCTCTAGAGCCGCTGCCTCACCCCAGCGATCGGAAGTTCCCTTAAACTCGGCGGCCGCCTGAGAGGCATTGCTAGCGTCTTATTGGCACCATTTGATTCAAACTCGACATGAGACTCATTTAGCGTCTGCCCATTTGAGTGATGGAATACGCCAATTCGATATTTCTCAATATGTTCACTTTCATCTGCATCCCACTCAAACGCAATGCCAGGATTCTGCGACGTAGAAACTACAGGGCTAGAATCGTAGATATCTTTGCCTGAAAACGCTTGAAAATCATATGAGCCGTTATAGATGAAGTAGAGTCTGGAGGTATTCCCCCATTCCCAAATAGGATACTTCAGTGAAATATCAAACTCGATATGATCTGCACCATCTTGATTATTACTGCCTGCATCCGTCGAGTAACCAAAAAATTAGGGTCGTCGGAAGTCAACTCTGATAAAAACCATATATCACTTTTTTTCTTTTCGCTAGCGCCTTCTCCATTCGTTGCTGAAGAACTAGCGTTTGACTTAACCGCGTCTGAATCTAAAGTAAGGCTTAGTGACTCGGCGAATTTTGCGGCCTCAGCGGCTTCGTCATAACAAATAAGTCGAAAAGCATCATTCAGTTTTGCCCCGCATTTTTTAAACACGTCATCCGTCGCGAAGCTTGTATTCATAAAAGTGAAAACCGATAAAAAAGCGAGGCAAATTCTCATCATAAACAAATGTCTTATTAGCATGGGTTTGCTTACTCGTTTTAAGACGGATTGAATATATTGAGCTGAACCGCCGCAGCGGTAGCCTCCGCGCGGTTGTGCATATTGAGTTTGCTGTAGAGGTTTTTAACATGCTGAGAAACAGTGTTAGGTGAAATTTCTAACACGTTGCCAACTTCTATTACGCCACAGCCCTTCGCAATCAGCGAGAGAATTTCTTTCTCTTGGCCAGTGAGCTGCTCAACAAATGTTTCATCTTTTTGATGACTATCGCCCGACTGTGTCGTACGAAAATAACCTAACATCGATTGAGCGATTCGTGGTGAAAGAGCCGGGCGCCCCGCAACCGCTTCTTTAAGATAGTTTTCTAACTCAATTGTGGACTGTCCTTTCAGCAAGTAACCATTTGCACCCGATCTAAGAGCATCGAACAGATGCTCTTCGTCATCGAAGATTGTCGTGACCACAATGAGTGTACTACGTCGGTTTTTCGCTGCGTAATAAAGTAGATCGAGACCATTACCGTCTGGCAAACCTAAATCTAAAAGAGCGATAGAATAGGTTTTTGTTCTTAATAACTCTAAACCTTCTGCAAAAGTATGCGCTATATCGATGCTTGGATCATCGAACGCCCTGCTTGCGACACTCTTGAGGGTTTGAGCCGCGTCATTATGATCTTCAACAATTAGCACTGACTTAATTTCGGTGATTTCTTGTTCATCCATGATTTTGATCTCCTGGGCCTAAAGCAATAGTCAATTTCAAAGAAGTACCCTCAGACGTGTGCCATTCCATTTTTGCTTTCAATTCGGCGGCTCGAGACTGGAGATTAAATAGTCCATTGCCGGGCTTGACAGTTTGCTGATCAAACCCACTGCCATCATCTGAATAGCCTACGATCATGACGTTCTCTATGTGCTCGAGACTGACTCGCACACAGCTTGCTTGGGCGTGTTTAATTGTATTGCTCAACAACTCCCGCAGAATGTTCAAGATATTCAGAAACTGATCAGAAGAAATTAGTTCAGAGGATTCAACGGGGAGTTCATTGTGCCAATCGAGTTTGAGCTTGGCGTTTGTGCATACATCGACGCAAACGGCCTGCATCCGTGTCGCGAGATCATCAAGCCGTATGGGTTCTTGCTTCATTGCTTGTATCAACTCACTGAGTTGAGCCATTGTTTCCTGTGCGAGAATTCTCGATTTCTCGTCTCCAGCCGCATAGACCAGCGACAAAAGTTTATGCCCGATTTGATCATGAAGATCGCGTCGAATTCTGTTGCGTTCTTGCGTTTGGCCCTCAAGAAATGAATCACGTACATCGTAGAGCCTTTCAAAGAGCAGATTCAGCGTATTGGCAAGCTCTATGTCTTTCTTCGAAAAGAGGCGGGAGCCTGCTTCTGCAAAGTTTAATCTCAGTGCCGCAGAATAGTTATTGCCAGCAACAATAAGTTGTTGCCCCCGCATCGCTACATTAGATTCTTTTACACCGTTGATAGGTGTTAACTCAACGGGTCGAAACATCGTCGCAACGACTTGGCGCCAAGATTCATTGGCAAGCGTTTTAGAGTCGAGTGAATTCTTCACCATCAGTACGACGGCTTCGCTTGTTAATGCTTGGCTGCGGCTCTGCTGCCCAATACTAAGTCGTTGGTGAACCCAATACCGAATGGGAATGTAACCCCAGATGGCTGCAATCAATATTATTCCACTCGAGGCCTGTGGCGATAAGTTCACAAATGAAATTAGAGTAATGTCCAATCCTAGGAAAAAAACACTGACCAATACCCATTGATAGGCCTGCCCAATATAATGCTCTAGTTGAAATAGATTTAGCCGTGCGATTCCCAGGAAAACCATCAAATAAACAGTGAGTATTGTAGGAAGCAAAAATTCTGAGCCTTGCAGAATAGGACCGTCACCTAGCCATCGAGGCAACAGGTAAAATAGAACAAATATACTGGGCCCTAAGGTCCAGGCCAATATCATCCATAGAGTCTGAGCGCGTTGCACTGGGTGGGCCTTGCTCGCCAAGTACTGCTTCCAACATAGCGTTATTGTTAGAACGAACATAAGCAGCATTGGACTATATGCTTCAGCATCGGTGAAGCGTGGATATTGTCCAGAGTCCAAGTCACTAAACGACCAGCTGTTAAAGTATGCAAATATCGGATACACACAAAAACCAATCAGCAAATACTTCAAAGCACGCGAGGAAAATTTGAATTTATTAGGATAGAAAAGTAACACGGAGGTGCCAAATAAAACGAATGACAATTGACCAATATCAAGTGCTACTCTGTTTAACCAGTGCGCAAACAATGGCTGATAAAACATGTCAATTTTATAAACAGACATTGAGGAAGAAAGGCAAATTAAGAAAAAACCGATGCCACTGAGAAGAAGCAGAGATGTTTCCGGTTTCTTAGGTTGCCAGGCCCATGCCAAAGATGAGACAAGTGGCGCAGTAAGCGCGCATAGAAACACGACCCAAAAGGAAATCGACAAACTTGATATGGGTCGCTGCTGATCGAGTGTTAAATATACAACCTCGCCATTGTTTATTGTGATTGCCAAAGGGCTATTACTGAAGAGTTCATGCATCAGATCGACCTCATTGAGCCGCTCATTGCGATCTTTGTAGTACAACCTAGCCTGTTCTGACGATTTGAGAATATGCTTGCGCTCTATAACCACCCTCATGCCATTCGCGTTTGTGACGCTTTGAATAACATCACCCATCTGCAGTCCTTGTTGTTCAACCCAACTGTCAATTTTCACTACCCGCATCGACTCGGAAGCTTCGTCATAATCCAACATAAAACCTGTGTAAGGAGGATAGAGAACGACACTAATAATGAAAAAAGCGAGTACCGCTACTGCTAAAACGGCGGAATTGATCAGTGTTCTCGGTGATTGAGTCATTGGCTAACAGTTCTGCTATGCGCACTAAGTCTGTGTATCCGCAAAATTGGGACATTGGGTCTGCTCACAACGTAGCTTATGCGTACGCCCGCCCCTGAGAATCCCCTAAAGAGGTTATTATTACATTCGGCGTAAACTATGCGGCGGCGTTTCTATTTCGCCTATAGCGTGCACATTTTGAATGTCTGATTCCCTGTTAATCAGCAGCTGCAGACCCTGCAGTTACCAAATTATTCACAGTCGTCTTTGCAAATGTGGCGTTTTTTCCTTTTCACCTAGTTCCCGCGCCAGATCAATGACACGTAGATGACAAAGGCTGAGTTGTCGAATGACGCGACATTTTGACTCTTGACCAAACTGATATCGTTTACGTCATAAAACACTTTGTAAGACAGCATTTTTCCTCATCATGACTAAACGCCAATAAAGAGATTTTATGTCCTCAGATTTAGAAACAGATCAGACCACCATTATTTGGGTCTATCGAGCATATCGGCGACCACCTTCACCAATTGCTTTACGAAATTTAAAGGGTGTTGCTCGAAAATCGATCGAAGCTGCGGGAGGCGTTGAACGCCAGAAGTGGTGACTGCAAAACGCATTCGACGTTGCGGTTTTTTTTGCAGGGGGGGGCTAAGTTTGAAATCAAGACCATCGAGGCGAGCGCTTATTTTACAACGCCGGTGCTCTTACCGACGCCATCCCTTGCGCCAAAAAAAGTAGACGTCAGGCTCAGCCTGCTAGATGCGAGGAGAGTGTGCACTTTTTGGGGTGTGAACCTGCGTTAATGCAATGTTTCGAGTTGTCCTTACCTAACGCATCAATTCCAGATAACTCCAGCGCTCGGAGAGCACTTGCCAATACTGAAAAGAGCGATCATCTGATGTTTCATTTGTGCCCTCTTCAACCGAAACAACATAGGGCTCTGCTAACTCATATGCGTATTGCTCTAATGAATAGGCGATCGCTTCAAGCGTGCCACGGTCAAATTGTATATCAAAGATATCGTTTTCAGATCGGCTCGCCGTTTCGGTTGGAACGCCGTTTAGCAGCGCGGCAATCTGACGCCCAGGCAGGCTACCACTGGGCAATACTTTTAAAGTGTCGAGCAGCTCGAGTCGCGTGATGAGGTTGAGGTTATTTAAGTCAGTCATTACCGATATACGATTGAAATACACGGATCGTTCACTTTATTGCCTTGTTTCTGATGAGACAGAACGGCGAACAGCCCTGCTAAACGGATTATTCAGCGCGTAGTAGACCTTGTGTCATCCGCTCTGATTGTTAACCGCTTAGGATAGGCAGCAGGTCTTGCGACGCACCTGCAAATCGATTCCGCTGATATGATTGACGGGACGTCGCTGCTTTGATTAAAAAAACATTACAATCTGCCGCCAAGACTTTCTCCGTTGACATGCAGATAAGTGAAATGTTGAGTCGCCAAGCCAGCAAAATTACCTCGGCTGTTAAAGCAAGAAAAATAACGGCTCTAAGACTAAAGACCCCTACTCAGCCTGCGTCTCGGCATCATCAGCGGACCGCCAGCAGATGTCCGCAATGTCATTGTCGGTTACACCCGCCTGAGTCAACGTGGTTTTAAGGTCGTCCTGCAAAATAACGGTATGCATGTAAGCATGCTGGCTGCTATTCAATCTTCGCATTCTGTCTCGATATATTAATGCAATGTCGGCTCGGCTTGGTTCAATCTCGAAGATCTCAATCTGCGTTAGGTAGTCAATCAGCGGGACGGTTAAATTGAGGGCTTTTGCCATTTTAGCGAAAAAGATCGCCTTTGCTGCGTAATCGGTATCTTTCAAGGTCATCGAGTCGACATCATAATAGCTATGAATAACGGTGGTTACCCGACGCATCTTCTCGGCTCCGATACTTGCCGCTATTTCCAGATAGGCATTGTCAGTATCCGCACCCTTAAAACAACCCTTATGGCGGATCATCAAAACAGTATCGCCCTTTAACATTACGTATTCGTACATCAATCCTCCGTCGCATGAATTATCACGAACAATTCGCCGATGATTAAAGTATTGGCGGAGAGGGAGGGATTCGAAGCGCTAAAACTCTGCAAACCCCTATTCCACGGGCGTATTGACTACTATTTACATCTATCAGTACTTCAAGCCCCTACCCACGTAACTTATTGATACTACTACATAAGTTAATCTAGGTTAATTTGAATTCCGTCAATGACGGAATCCGTCTACGCGAATCGATACTTACCACGATTCTTCTTCCGACTAACAACCGCAACGTTACTGCTTGGCAAGCCCCTAGTATCGTAGATACCTGATAGCGTTACAAAAAACTCCAATGGGACGTGGCGTATCGGTGGGACCCTTAGAAACCTTGATGCTGAGCTGCCATATGTAGATCGTAAAAATCGGGTTATCGGCCCACTCACCTCCACTAAAGATGTCAATAATTCAACTGTGTTTGGATGCCCCTCTCGGGCCAGTCAGAAGCAAACACAGAGTAAAGGTTCAACTTACAATGTCTGTCGCTCTGAGTTTTATTCTGCGGACAAAATTAGAAAAGGCACGCAAGCTGTTCTCGCGTGCGCTTTGTTAGCCTGTCTTTGGGCCTATGATACTAACTGGGACCCTATTTTTAGACCCTAAAGCTCAGGAAGGCAATTATTGACTCAAACTTAGTGGCACAGTTAACCTAGAGTTTTCAGTCCAGCGAAAATCAACGTATCCAGAAAATTGAAGATGAGTTCAAAGAAATAACATCTGAAATACAGCAAAAAATTGAAGGTATTAAGAAACAGCCTCGCGATATAGTTGGTTTACGCGCCAGCTCAGAGATGCTTGATTCTTTGCTGACATCTTATGACCAGCATAGAGCAGATTCCAATCAAGCGACAGAAATGCAATCTCTTACCTATAAAGGCTTGGGGCTTGCCCTGGATGAAAGCCGATGGCAAACCATGTCTAGAAAATTAACGCAGAGCCACGAATTAACAAAAACGAAGATGATCGAAATACAAAGCAACATTGCTGAAACATTTAGTAATCTCGAAATAGCGGAACGCGCGCTAATACGAGAAATCCAAAGCTTACTACAAGAAGAAAGCTACTACGAGACGACAGTCGATGGCATGTTTGGCCTTGGGACTATCGCTGCACTGACAAAATTTGCCGCAGATATAGGTTCACCGGCTGTTATCAAGGCTGAAGAGAAATCAACAATACTCAAGACAATCAAATCTTCCCTTATGCAGCCAGATGGCGAGTGCTTAAGTGCAGCGAACGACGCCCCGTACGTGGCATGTTTTTCATTGAAATGACCGCTGTTACCCAGCTCTGAATGCAGTATTGGGTAAATCAATCATATTTCATCCTAGCATTACTTATATTCAGGAGACGAATTTAGTATGCATAAGTTTTCGGGCAAACAGCACGAGTTCCTTTTAGTATGAACAAGTCGGAACCGGTGGCCATTTTGTACGCGCAGGTATTCGCGTTACTCCCCGATTTATTTTGTTTCGCTGAAGCTCCAACTAAAAGCATAGTTCCACCTTGAGAACGGTCAAAAACCAAGGCGCTATCAACCTGAGGCCAAGCTATTCGTGCAGGGCAAGAAGTTTTTAGTGTTACTTCTGTCAATGCAACCGCTGCAGCGTTACCGACCCAACCCGGATGTTGATACAAGCACGTAGAGCTACGAAAGCGCGATCTGTTCAGCCTGGTCCTGAACCCGGTCAAGAAATATCTGCAGATCACCCACACGGGTCTGCATCGGTGACCCATCAACCAGGGCCGTCACCAGGCGTACCCGTAGTCTTACCTCGTCATCGTCGAGTTCGTTATTCATGCCGTGAACAGATGCCTCCAGCGCCCTGTAGAAGACCTCGTAGACAGAGCGGTACAGGCTACGAAACTCCTTATGATGCAGGGATATTGTAGCCAGCGTAGACATGAGGATACCGCTGTCTCCGCGCCAGCGAATGACCAGCTCTCTTACGATCGCTCGAAAGGCCTCCCGTTCGCTGCCTGATGAGCGCTTTGCCTCGATCACGGCCACATCAGCTGCAGCCTCACGTTCAAATACGTGCAAGAGCAGTGCTTCTCTGGTCTTGAAGTAGTACTGCACATTGCTCAGCTTCAAATCCAGAGAGGTCGCGAGTTCCCGCAGGGAGAACCCGTCAACCCCGTTTTCGACAAGTTTCTTGCGCGCCGCCGCAACGATTCGATCGCAGGTTGAATTGCCCTTTGGGGTTGGCGCCAGCGATACCATTTCAGGGTTTCTCTTTTTTGGCATATTTGGTCATTGACAAGTTTTGGTCATTGACCCATAATATCATGGAATCCTAGAGAACGGTAACAACAATATGGAAATCATAGAAGCAACCCCAGACGTCAGAGAAGTTTATACCGCCGAAATACCTGAACTCATCTGGAGTACCGGCCAGGTAAGCTATGAGTACCAGTTTGGTACCCGCGAGATATTCGATCACGCTGTACTCGGTTCCTGGCCCATGGATGGCACCCTGTTCGGTGCAGATGCGACTTCACTCGCTATTGAAGACGGTGCTTTGATGGGCATTGAGATTGGCATGCGAGGTACCGAGTACAAAACCCGCCAGCACGCGCTGGCACTACTCTGGAAAAACCTGATAGAACGGGGAGATGTTTCTAAACAAGATTTTTACGGCCTGCTGGAACGAGCTGATCATGCTAGCTGGCTCAACCCTGCTATTGACGCCGACACCTACTATATCCATGCACTTGCAGTGAAACCTGAGTATCGCGGTAAGCGAATTGGTTTCCACCTCATCGATAACGCGATCAACAATGCAAAGGAGCAGGGCTACAAGAAATTCCAGCTTGACGTGATGTCTGATAACCCGGCAGTTGAATTTTATCGTGCAGTTGGGCTCGAACTGCTGGCGGACACAAGGGCACCCAAACCTGCAGCATTTGGTGTCCCTCCGGAATATCGAATGGGGATGAGACTTTCATGAGCAACCCAACCAGCATGATCAGTCCATTTGCTAACATTTCAATTATTCCAAGTGTGTTGATCATCAACAATCACCATACATGATCGTTCTGTGAAAAATGTGGTTTATAGTTCCTATCTTCTGCGGAGCTGTCCCAATTTAGGGCCCGCTACCTTCAGACCAAATCTTTCGAACGAATAGATCAGATCATCAATGATGTTTTCCATGAGCACGGACCGCGTTTCACGGGTATCGATGAACTTATGGTCGTCCATTTCCCCTTGAGTCTTTGTGCCCCAGACTTTGGCTGCGTGTCGGGTCTTAAACGTTTTTGATTTCCGTCCATACCCTTTCTTTTTACATACAGCTTCCCAGCTTTTTCTACGTGGTCGCACAAACATGGGGGTGTCATCCTTGGTGTCAAAGGACGGTCATGCGCTGGAAACGCAGCTGTGGCAAGGGATAAAAAAATGGCGGAGAGGGAGGGATTCGAACCCTCTAAATGGCTGAAATGCCTATTTTTAAAGGGCTATAGCTATGTTTGCCTTATAAATCCCAACGAAATCGAAACCTCGTAAACCATTGTTTTATATAGATTC
>ENA-OSJC01002093-OSJC01002093.1-marine-metagenome-genome-assembly--contig:-NODE-2093-length-15393-cov-3.256072_pt1 | contig 15393 bp, 12 predicted proteins | sample MGYA00237885_ERZ534234 | MGnify/ENA primary metagenome ERZ534234 (study PRJEB26413, sample SAMN06343907) | marine metagenome | isolation source: coastal waters | place: Atlantic Ocean: West Antarctic... | reverse complement strand
TTCTCTCATTTATTTCTTCAGCAAGTTGATCAAGCATAGAGTTCCAGCTTGGACTTACATATCCCGTTAATTCATTAAACTTAGTTGGATCTAAACTCCTATCAATATTAATTTTATCATCTGGCACAATTTCTATCTCAAATTTATCCAGTCTATCTGCTAATCCTCTTAAGAGATCAAATTTACTAATAGGGCTGCTAGCTAAATTCCAAATACCACTCAGTGATTTTTGCTCTACAATAATCTTTTCTATCAATTCAGCTAATACGACAGAAGTGAATCCTGAATAAATAGCTTTAGTGTAGCCATTAACTTTATCTTTCTGTTTCAGAAACCACTCTATTAATCCATGATTAGAGTTCAACTCCAATCCAATAGTAGATTTCCTTAAAGTGATTACATTCTCTGAATCTACTTCTCCCAAGAACTTAGTTTTCCCGTAGAGATCTAAAGCATCTGAAGGATCTTCTTCTTTATACAATCCTTTAGTTCCTGAATAAATACAATCAGTACTTAACTGAACCAGCCTAGCATTATATTCCGTGCAAACTTCTGCTAACTGATGAGGAAACAGAGAATTTACTTTTATTATAGATGCCGCACTATCTTGAAAAGTAAGTTGCTTAGTTATACCGGAACAATTAATTACTGCTTGTGGTGCAAAGTCTTCAAATACTTCTAGAACAGAATTGAAAGATCTAATATCAACATTACAATAGCTGTTTTCTTTAGAAAATAAATTTAAATTCTTATAGGACTCTAATTTATTTCTAAGAGTAACTTTCACATTATGATTTTTACTTAGATATCTAGTGAATTGGTGACCAAGCATGCCATTTCCACCAATGATTAATATTTCCATCTTATATATTCAATTACTTAATACTTTTTAATTTATTCTAAGTAATTTTTAGAAAGTATTCTTCAAGTTTTGTTATTAAGGAGTCTCTGTTGAATTCTCTATTATAGAAATTGAGAGCATTTAATCCCATTTGTTCCCTTTCTTCAATAGAGAGATTGCTCAATTCTATTACTTTTTCTGCAAGTGCTAAAGAATCTCCCGCTGGAACAGCAAAGCCACATTTACTTTGGTTTATAACATCAGCACCTGCGCCATTAAGTGCTCCTATTATGGGCTTTCCACTAGCCAGATAAGATTGAACTTTTCCTGGAATCCAAGCTGACATTACTGGATGTGCTTCTAGTGTTACAAGAAGGACATCTGCACTTGCAAAATAATTTGGCATTTGCTCCACTGGTTTGTTACCTAAGATATGAACTTTATCTCTTAAATTTAACTTATCCACTTCTGATTCCAACCATTCTTTTTTTCTTCCGTCACCTAATAAGACCCAACTTATAGGTTTATTCTTCGTTAGTTCAGCTGCTGAGACAATTGTATCAATTGATTGTGCAGCACCAACATTACCTGCAAACATAACAACAAAATTACCTTCTGGTGTATCAAGCTCTATTTGCCCTTTCTCAGCAATCTTCTGTTTAAAAAGATCTTCTGCCCAATTTGGAAAATAAATTACCTTGCTTTCAGAAACTCCTTTTTCAACGATGCTTGCAATAAAATTTTTGGACTGCACAAGTATTAAATTGGTATTTCTATATATCAAATTCATCATCTTATTTACAAGATAATAGAATATCTTAACTTTTGGAGCCTCTACAGCGCGGAAAACTTCCGGCCAAAGATCTTGCACCCACAACACATGAGGAACTCTAATAAATTTATTAAGAAATGCCGATACTAGGCCAACTGTGAGCGGGGAAGGTGCGTAAGTGAAAATTATATCGTATTTTTTTCTGCAATAAAAAAGGCCATAAATAGATGCAGACAGGACATAGCTAATATAATTAATAGCTAGTTGCCATTTCTTCCCCGAGAATCTTGGTATAACTGGAACCCTTACTAACTTAATATTTTCCTTCTTATCGCGTCCAAATGAAAAAAAGGAATAACCTTCAAACCAACTCCCTTGAGGATAATTTGGTATTCCCGTCAACACAGTTACCTCATGACCTCTAATGGACAGTTCTTCAGCCAGATCATTTATTCTGAAGTTCTCTGGCCAGAAAAATTGACTAACAATCAATATCTTCATTCTTGTTCTCTGATTATATTCTCCAAAAATTTAAAAGTTTTGTCTGAAGTAGTTTTCCAAGAATATTCTTGAGAATAATTAAACGCTTTTAGAGCGGTATCCAATCTCAATGCCTGAGAATGAATTAATTTTATTAAGGCTTCTTCAATTTCATCAACTTCTAAGGGGTTAAAATATACAGCACCGTCTTTGGCTATTTCTTTCATTGTAGACATGTTTGAGCAGGCAATAGGGAGGCCCGCTGCCATAGACTCCAGAACAATTTGTCCAAAGCTTTCGCAAGATGACGCAAAGATGGATAAGTCAGCAGAGAAATAGACTGATTCAATTTCTTTAAAATCAATTTCTTCTTTGTATCTTATATATTCTTTTCTAGGATCGTATTTACCCATTGATTTCTTTAATTTAATTAGCGGATCTTTGTTCCCAACCCCATAAAGGTCTAAAGAAACATTCAAACCATCAGCTTTTAAGCGAGCAACAGCCTCCACTACATTCCATTGATGTTTGTAATAATCTATGGAGGAGATATAAATTATTTTAAAAGGATTTTCTTTTGAATACTCTTTAATATCTTTTTGCTCTCGTGGGTATTTAGTAAATCTCTCTTCAACTCCGTGCGGAATAATGGTTGTTACAGGATTTTCTATGTAAGAAACTTTTTCTACAACTTTTTTTGAATATTCTGACAAGTAAATTATTGCGTCAGAGTTAATAAAAGAATTCTTTTGAATTACTCTTAGAAATAGGAATTTTAGACTATGGATGGACAGTCCGTATCTCATAATTTCTTTAAGCTCAAATGGTAATAGGTTCTGATTCATCGTTACAACAGGTCTAAATTTTGTACCAAAAGAACTTCCAGGTACAAACAATAAGCTACAAGAGTGATATTCCAATGAATTTCTAAGTTTAAATAACTGCCAGAATGTCCTTTTAAAGAAATTACCCTCTAGAAGTTTATTACTTAATTTGGTAAGCCAAACTCTGTCCTTTATTGATTTTAGAGTTTTTTTATTCGACCAGATAACAACTTCTGTATTGTTTAATTCTGCATGATCTAAAAACTGCGAGAGATGAGTCACTCCCCCACCATGCCTTATGTTAGATGCATCAATACCAATTTTATTTATTTTAATTGTCATCGATCGATCCTTGTCTAGAATGTTTCGTTTTATGAATCAGAACCAATAAAGTTATTCCAAGAAAAATAAAGATAGCCACTGAGCGATGTCCAAGTGAAGCTCCTAAAACCATAAGCATAGGTATTATCATAATATTAGCATTCTCAATTTTTCTTGAAGCCTCCCTCAAAGGCTGAAGAAACGATGTTATATAAAGTAAAATACCTATAAATCCACTTTCAAAGAAAATTCTAATAATATTTGCATGTGGATTTAAAACACCACCTTCTGTAAGAACGTAACCATTTGCTATAGAAGCAGTTCCTAGTCCGGTTCCTAAGAAAGATGATAAAAAGTTATTATCAAGCAATTCAATCCACCTAATCCACAAAGGATATATGTTTACGATTTGTGCCATTATGACTCTAGGAAGTTCCACTCCGTTTTGTAGTGCTTCAAATGCTACGGGTGCTGCTTCAATATAAAGAATAATTCTTGGAGAATTAATAATGGATAAGAAAATAATAGCCAGTGCGCTTATCGCCACAATGAGTAAGAAAGCGATAGAACCCATTTTCGTCTTACGAATTTGATAGAGAAAAATCATGGCTATGGACATAAAGAAACCCAAGTAACCAGAAGTGGATTGCGTTGCAACGGCAGCAAAAAAAATAAGAAAGAGCCAGCCTCTATTAAATTTTATACCTGTCCAAATCTCCCTCAGAAAAAGAAGAGCTCCACCCAATATTAAATAAACAAAAGCATCTCGTGGCTCTCCTGCTAATCCATGAAATCTATTGCCAACATGCCTAAAATCACTTAAATGCCGTGGGATAAATTCATATTGAAAGAACACCACTAAAGCTAAATCAACCACACCCAAAAGGAAGGAAAGAAAGAATAAGAAGAAAAATATCTTGAAGAAGTAATCTATGCCTTTCTTGCTTCTTAAAATAAAAATGGGTAAGACTGCAAAATAAATAAAATAATAAAGAGTTATAAAATATTCAAATATAGGTCTTACTAAAGAATTGTTAATAAAAGCATCACTATCAAGTCTAGAATTATAAAGGTCATATGCACCAACAAAAAAGCCAAAAACCATAGAGAATACTAAAAAGATAAAATAAATGAGATACCACCTAAAATATTTATTAAATGGGTTGAATATTGTTAATGCGTTGAAGGGACGCAAAATAGACCTGACAAGAAAGAGCACAATAAAAATAAACTGAAGAAATCGGCTAATATTTCCTCCAATTCCAGAGACGCTCTGACCAGCGACTACGAAGAATAATAGTAGCTCAAGAACAACAGACCAAACAAATAATTTTTCTATGGAACCAAAGCTTGATTCTCTTGATAAAGACACGGAAGCCTGTGAGAGATTATTCACAATTATGAGTTATAAAATCTTTGGAAAGAAAATTCCTCTCCATTCCCCGGTTAAAGAATACATTTCTGCATTCAAGCCTTTCTTAAAATGAGCAACTCCTTTAGGAGTTGTGCTGTTTAAGCCACCTATATCAAACCACCTTGAATCCTTATCCTTAGAATCCATTATAGCTTCCCACAACAAAACATAATTTGCTTGATACTTTCTTCCTTGATATGAAGTAGTTCCAATCAAGTAAATAGAACATTCACCACTATTAATACTCACTAGTGAGCCCAAATCCTCACCACTATCTTTTGATTTGGCTTCAAAGATATTGAAGCTCCACTTTTCATGATCTTGATTTGCCATTGACTCAATGAGACTGGTTGCTAAGCCACTAAAATCCTTCTCTGACTGGAGGACTTTATAATTTTCTACTAATTTATTAATTCCTTCTTTGGTATTTGAAACATTAGATACTTCAACACCCATCTTTAAACCTTTTCTATAGCAGTTTCTCCACTTACCATTTAAGCTCATAAGAATATCCTCTTCATCTCTCCTTAAGTCTATAATTCCTGAGCTCCAAGACTCAGATTTAAGACTCTTTAATCCCATCTTTTTTAGACTAGTATTAACTTTTTCAGATGCCTCTATTTCTGGTGCTATTTGAATCATTAAAGCACTTCTATTTCTTAGTTCTTTTGTAAGCAAAGCTATTGAGTCAAGAAGAATAGTTTCACTTTCCTCAGCATTAAATTCTCCCAATAAGATTGGTCCTCTGTTTACCCTATACAACCTTCCAAAGAATGGCACCTTCTTAGATAGCACTTGTACTATTGCAACTTCTGAATGCTCTTTTCTTATAGAAAAATAATTCATATCCATGTTGTCGGCTTCTTTTTTTGATTCGCCGTAGAACCAGGATTGTAAAATATTTCCCTTAGGTGCTTTTGGCCAGAGCACTTCCCATTCTTCAAACTGTATTTCTTGTATATTTATTGCAGATCCTTTTTTTTAAGAGAATTACTTATTATTAACTTACTAAGGTTGTTATGTATTGGAAAAAAAATTGAGTTTAATCTAAGTTTGATTGACTCTCCATAAACTTCTTTAGAATTAATAACCTCAGGGGGTAGATCAGGCCACGTTGAAATAGGAATTTTATTTTTGATGAGAATATTTAGAGCGCTTTCATAAGTGGAGTCTTCATCAAAGGAGAGTCCAAATAAATATGGAGAAATATTAATTGAATCTGAAAATACTTCTTTCCCGTTTACTCCAAAAGAATTCAAGACAAGCCTCCATGCTTCATAATTTTCTTTCCTTATTTGTAGCTCTTCATATAAATCTCCTTGAAATGAAAGCAATATTTCTGAAATTTTACTGATCTTGGGTTTTAAAAATTTTCTTGATGAGAGCACCAACTCATCTTGATCCATCTCTTTAGGTAAAAATTTTTTCCTCACACCAAACTTTTGTAAAAATCTTTTCAAAATCCATAAATAGCTAGGAATGTTATTTACTCCGCTGCTATCTATAAAATTTTTATGAAAATCTTTAATTAAATCCAAATGTGAAGAGCTTAATAATTCACTTTTCTTTTTAATCTGCAATATTGCTCCATCTGGGATTGCTAAAAATTTATGAGGGCTATAAAAAGTAAAATCTGAATATCTACCTACACTATCATGAGGAATTAAAATATGTGCTGCATCTTCAACTAGCCAGCAATCTGTAGAACGGAAATTACCAAAGAAATCTTTAAAATCCATCAATCTTCCAAAATAGTGACTAGCTAAGACAATATCTGGACTGGGATTGCTCTTTAATACATTTAGACAGAAGCTTAAGTCTGGATTGCCATCTGATTGAATCTTATAAAAGACAAGATTCACCTTTAACTCTCTTAATGGAGCTAGAGTAGCATTACAGAAATAATCGGGGACCCACATAACTATTGATTCTTTGTTTTTAAATTCCTTCCTACAAAGAGCAATGAAATACAAGGACCAAGCAGATCTTGAAAATAAAAAAATTTCATTTTCACTGTCTGTCCATTTTTTAAAAAACGATTTATCTAAATCTTTTCTATAAAATATAGCTTTAAAGAGCTGTGACCATCTTGGTAAAGGCACATTAGTAATATGGTTCATAATCTTATTAAGCCGCTTAAATATCACCCCAAGATTCGTACAATTCAAAATCTTGTTTGTATCTAAAATCAGCAGAACCTTCTAAAAAAGAGCTCATCTGAAAATTTGAGTCCCCCAGCGCTATCGTGTCTCGCCTCAATGCCCATGAAGAAACATTTTTAGCATTATCTCCTCTCATTCCTGTATGGATAAACTTAAATCGTTGTCTGGCTATTTCTAAAGCTTTCTCACTAAAAAAAGACACGTTTCCAAATCCAAAAGAGAAATGTTCAACTGGAGCATCTATAATAGCCTCTAATTTATTTCCGCTTTCAATAATTTCACTAATCAGCTCTGAATCATCACTAATAGTAGACAAATTTAGGTGCGACTCTGTGTGACATCCTATTGTATGGCCACAAGAAGTAAGATACCGAAGATCATCATGACTCATACCGCTCATGGTATCGATATTTTCTGGATAGTCATGATCTCTCCAGGTTGGATAAAGATTATTCTTAATAAATTTAATTTGTTCTTTAGGATGCTTTAAAGAAACAAAATTTGACACAACAAAGAAAAGTGCCTTAATGCCTAAAGGATTAAGAATATTTTCAGCAACAATTCTATTTGAATAAAAACCATCATCAAAAGAAAGTAGTAAATTATTTCCTTGGAGACACTTATTTCCGGAGAAATGCTCTTCTAAATCTTGAGTGGAAATAAAATTCCATCTAAGGGAGAGGTACTCTAGTTTCTTTCGAAAATTTTCATAATCTCTTTCAGGGACATCATGCATGAGGAGAATCCTTAACCTAGCTTGCTTCCCTTTTAATAGATATAGTAAAAAGTTATAAAACCTAAACGGAATATAAAAAGAAGAGATTATGAATTTTCTTAAATTCATTTAGAATCTATAAGTTTTTCCGCAGCAACCTTTCCGCTCATGATAGCTTCATCGCTCCAAAGATAAGCCCATAATCCATATCTTCCGCAAGGAATGATATCCAGCGGTTTCAAGAAGTCATGAATCTTTTTAATTGATGGCCTGCGGTTTTTTTCATAAATAACATAACCATACTTTATATCATAGGTATCCAAGTAAACTATCTCATCATTTTTTTTGAGAAGTTTTGTTCTAATTAAATCCTTAATAACTCTATCTATAATTTCTTCTTTGTCTCCCGGAAGAGGATTATTATTTCCATACGCTATCTCTACTGAGATAGAACTGTGACCTTCAGGAACAACAGAATGAGGATCCTTTGTAAAATTAAAAGGGAAACTGACTCTAACAAAACAATATTCCTTTTCTAAGAAATATATCCAACTCTTATTTGTAATATTTGCTCTTTTTACTCCTATGTTTACAACATATATAGAATTTGTCCTTAATTTCTTTGTAGCTTCTACTACTTTTTCAGGAGCATCAGGAATAAGCTTAATAATTTCCGGCAAAGGTATTGTGCTTAACATTTTATTGTATGAAATTACTTCTTTGTTATTAAAAGTAACCTCCTTTTTATCTACATCAATATGAGTAGCTTTCATTCCTTTGTTTATTCTGCCTTTAAGTTGTCTTTCTAGAGCTTTTCCTATGAAACCAAATCCCCCTTTTCTTGGGTAGCGAAAGCTCGCATTTATTCCAAACCCTTTAGTTTGATCATTAAGAGCACCGTTTATCACCTCTTCCATAGTTGGCCTTGGGTGTCTGACATTCACCCAATCAGTATTAAGATCTTTTGGATCAACGCCCCAGAATTTTTTGCTGTAAGGTACCATGAAGTGATTTGCTATCCCCTTCCCAAACATATAATTTACCCAATCTTCATAATTCTTTATATCCTTCTTTTCAAATTTATTCTCGATAAACCCTAATAAACAATCCTTTACTATATCCACGGGAAGTCCATAAGTATTAGCTTGAAACGGGTACCTTGTCATAGCTCCATTAGATTGAATCCATGCGTCCCTTTCTTTAACTTCTAAATTCGCATTCACATCTTCCATTAATTGAAGAATATACTCATTAGAGGTATGCAACACATGTATGCCTTCATCAAAGATGAAACCTTTAGATGAATGTGATCTTGCATGACCCCCAGAGGTTCTGTCTTTCTCATAGACTGTTCCATCTCCATGATAACAAGCACTTAAACCGGCAAGCCCTCCACCTAGAATTAGCGGGGGTATATTTGATTTTGACATATTAACCTTTAAAATTTTATTAAGAAAAAGAATTATATATTCTACTGAGTCCCTGTCGGAGATTATTTATAAACAAAGGGGAAAAAAAATAAAAAATTGGCATAAACATTACAGATGGTATAAATTTTAATAAATTGGAAATAAAAAGCCCGAAGCCTATTCGTCTGTAAATTACGCTTTTTAAAGATTTTAGCTCTTTATTGGATAAGTTCTGTTTAAGGGCAATATTTTTAAAGAATTTATCCATTATGTATGAGATGAAAATTATATATTCTTTATTGAATTTCTTTTTTTCTGGTTTTTCTAGCCTTAGAAATCTTGAGAGATCATCTGAGTATTCTTTTTCTATAAACTCTTCTATAACTTCTTTCTGTATCCTGTTGGACATATCAGCCTGCTCTTTTTCAAATTCTTTTGATTGGCTTGCTTGATGCTGCCTTTGCAATAAAAGGAATTTTGGTATTACTGCAGCGCCGTATCTCTTGGAAGCCAATCTTGCTGTAACTTCGAAATCTTCAGCTCTAACATACTCAGTTTTAAAACCTCCGCAATCAATCATAGCTTGAGTTTTAAAGGCAATTGAAGGATGCCAGACAGGGCATATACCTAATAAAACGGGCCCTAAGAACTGACCGTAATCTTTCAAGCTTCTTTTCCAATCTTTGCCGTATTTTCCCTCTCCATCTATGGTGTGTTCCCAAGAGCATATGATAGAAGTATTTGGATTTTCTTCTAAAAACTTAACTTGCTCCTCAACTCGATCTGGTAAATTAATGTCATCCTGATCTGATCTAACAACATAAGGAGTTCTTATAAGTTTTAATGCTTTGTTTATTGTCTTTGAGACTCCAAGATTTTCTTCGTTAATAACTAGATTTATTCTAGAATCTTTATAAGATCTTATGCATTTTATAACCTCAGGATCGGGGCTGGCATCATCAATTATAAGAAAATCAAAGTTACTGTAAGTCTGATTTAGAGTGCTTTCAATTGATTCCTTTAAGTAAGGTAAACCATTATAAACAGTAGTTAAAACTGTGACCTTTGGAATATTATCTGTCATTTTTAAGTAGCTCTTTTAATTTATTTTCTGCTTTTTCTCTTAATCTATTATGTAGATAAAAAAACTGCTTTCCTGCAGAACTGGACTGAATCATTTGGGATTGTTTATTATCACGAATCATCTTAATGCCTTCGTGCATGGTATCTACCATCAAAGGAAGATACTTGTCTTCTAGATCATTAATATCCTTCAAGCCTTTCAGGGATATGGTCTTTTTTAATAATATAGGTCCGGTATCAACCCCCCTTTCAACAAAATGCAATGTAACTCCAAGATTAATGGTCTCGAGAGAGTCTGAGTCTAATATTGGCCATTCAGTTACTCCTATCCCCCTATATTCTGGAAGGATCCCCATATGAACATTTAAAACTCCCTTTTTTGGTAAACCGATAAATTCATCTTTTAGAATTACGCTACCAATTGATAAAATTATGTCAGGCTCTAATTTGGTTACAAATGAGATTGTTTCTTTGTTATTAGGACCATCTGTTTTTATGAAATTTATGTTATTTCCGCCACATAGAGCTTTAAGCGAAGAGTTGGTAAGTTCATATTTATGCCTTAGATCACTTTCTATTTTATTAGAAACTTTATTATTACTTTGATTTTTTGGTACAAAGAATTTCAACCATACCTTGCTTAAGATTGATTTTCTTAACCTCTTAAATTCTACTTTTAATCTTGATATTGACCATACCTTAAGAGAGAAAACTCCTACTACCTGGACACCAGGCTCATCGATACACATCTTTGTTACTAAAAGCGAGTAAAGATTGTCATCTACCGGAGTCGATATAACTACTTTTAATGAACTCATTTGATGTTTTTTATTAAGCTTTCCTGTTTATTGAGGTTAATTAAGTAATAAAAAGAAAATAATAACTTAAAAGGGTTCCTTAAATCATTTTTTACTCTAGTTTTAATAGAAGTAGTGAATCCATAAAGTCTATCATTAGCTTTCAAAGCAGCATTCAAGAATCTTATGTCATTAAATACAGATGAAAACTCTAATAGAAAATATATGTATCTAGACTGCTCAATTGCACGTTGTACTTTATCTTTAGGTTGACCTCGAAAATCCATTATTACATCTTGTCTAATTTCCATTTTTTTTAGCAGTCTCTCTGATGCGATACCCAAGTAATTTTTTGTATCTGATCTTGGATTTTTTTTATGCAGGTCCAATAAGGTCAAAAGAAGAAAAGATAGACACCAGTCTAAAGATTTAAGTGCTTCCCACTTTTTTTTATGAAAGTTATCCATCAAAAGGTCTGATAATTCTATTGATTCTTGCAAAGAGAAACTTATTGAGCTGGAAATAATATAGATCTCTCTATAAGAATTAGGCTTTTCAATTGAAGGTTTATTTCGTTTGATCAAATCCATAATTTGATCAAACGCTTCCCTGTTGGAATGTAATTGATCTCCTGGCTTGGAAATTAAACCTTCTATCTCCAAAAATGTACCGTCTAGATCAAGTATTCCTTTAGAAACCTTTAGGGAATTGAAATCATGATTTGAATCAAAAAACTCTCCTTCGCTTCTAAGATATGCAAAGATTCTTTCTAAGGAGCTTGTTTCCGTAGATTTTTTTTTAAATAACTCATCAAGATGTAGATTTAGCTCAGAATACAACCTATTCTTTTCTCTTAAATGATCTTTTAGGAGCACTCCTTCTTCAATTTTCTTGATTAAAGGCTCAACTAAAGGCCTTAGTAATTTATAAAAAATCTTTTGAATTACCGTCATCAGTTAGACCCTGTAAAAAATAATATTGATAAATAACTTTTATCTTCCAGGTTAAGAATTTGGATAATATTCTTTGATACATTCCTTTAAAGCAACTTTCCAGTCTCTCATCAAATTGATACCGAGATCATCCAGTCTTTTATTAACCAAGCGTTCACATGCAGGTCTTTCTGCAAAATACTCTTCTTTGAAGTAATCTGAAGAAACTTTTTTAATTTCAATACTTTCCTTTAAATCTAATAATGAGATTAGCTCCTGAGCCACTTCGTAACGACTCGTTAGTCCTCCACACACCATATTAAACAATCCACGATGCTCACTTTCGATCAAAGCCTTACAATTATTAGCAAAATCATGAGTATAAGTTGGCGTACCGTCCTTGTCATCCACGATGTGAAGCACCTCTTTATTCGCTTCAATTTGTGCAATTAATTTTTGTATGAACTTTTTGTCTTTGTTATGTCCGCCACCCATCATCCAACCTGCTCTGCATATAATAAAGTCTTTAGAATTTTCTTGAACGTAAACCTCTCCAAGATATTTAGAATTTCCATAGTGCCCTAATGGGATTGGCTGATCAGTTTCATCGTAAACTGCCTTCTTGCCATCAAAAATACCTGCCGTACTGATATACAGTAGGGGTATTCCCAATAAATTTGATATGTTTACAGCATTCTCAACAGATTTGGTGTTTGTTAGATAAGTATCTTCTTCATTAAGTTCGCAATATTCTAGATCTGTATAAGCCCCTAAATGAAACAACCAATCAGGTTTACATTCTGAAACATTTTTTAAGTAAGAATCATAATCTCTAAAATCCAGTTTAGACAACCAATCTTCATTTACATCAATATCCGAACATTCTACTAAATAATCTGAATTAAACTCTTTATAAAACGCCAATCCAAGCATTCCTCCAGATCCTGCCATATATATTTTCTTCATAAATCCTTCTTAATTTTTATTTTTAATATCTAGAAACCTATTAATACCCTCTTCTGTTACTCTTTCAAAGTAGTCATTTCTTATCTGCCTTCCTAAGTGCATATTTTTTGTTAATTGCTCCTTGTTCAGCATTAAAAAACTATTCAATGCTACGCTTATATCCTCCGAGCTATTACATTTTTTAAATAATACACTTGGAATACCAGAAGGAACTGGATCATACGTTAAACCTGAAGAACTTTGAATTATTATAACAGGCTTTCCAACTGCAAAAGACTCCAAACAAACACTTGAGGCCTCAGTAATAAGAATCGAAGACTTAGTCAAAAGCTTGGGGAAAGACCGCTCTTCGGTAAATTTAAATGCCTGAGGCAAGCCAACCCTCAATCTAGACTCTATATCCTTAAAATTATTAACTGGATGCGACTTAAGAATATAAGAAACTCCTTGAAAGCCATTGAGTGAGTAGTTTTCAATTAGAACTTCTAGCATTTTAGTCGAAGTCCTAAGGGAAATAGGAAAAGCGACTAAGACTACTTTGTCACTAGAAAAAAGAGAGTTATTATCGTCCCAAACATGTTGGTTTTTGAAAGCAGGAACAGATATAACCTTAAGATCAGGTAAAAATTCTTTTATTCCTTCTTTGCATGCAGGACCCTGAACTGCAAAAACTTCAGGAATAGTATTAGATTCTCTTTCAGTTAAAGTTGGAAAGGTTGAAAGATAATATGGAAAACTCCTAAAAGTTTCATAAGCCATTCTTTTGCAATTTGGGAAAAATTCATACAAGCCTAAATTCCACATTTTATCTAGAGAATGGCCTTCAAACCAATCTATGGCAAGTCTTACCTCCAGCGAACTGGAGGAAAGATTTTTTAAGAATCTATAAGTCAACAATGATTCAATTGTTGAATTTATATCACGGTTAGAAAGTAGGCATTCATTGACTAAAGCAGTTATCTCTATCTCTCCCAAGAAACTCTTACCTGGCCTTAACTTCTTTACCCTATATTTATGAAGGTAGGTATCTAAAAGATCATTAAAAGTTAAATACTCTTCTTTTAAGATAAGATTGCGACTTGAAGAAATTAGACCCTTAAGAATATTCAAGAAAGAGATAAAACTAGTATCTACAATAGTTGGTACAAAAAAAACTTTCCTCTGAAGATCTACACCTAGATTTTCCCAAAGTGATCCGTACCATCGATCCTCATGTATGTAACTTGATGTGACGAAGGTATCAATAAGAACAATGGGCTCCTTGATGTGAAGATTAATTTTACTTTTAAAAAAAAATCTTGTAACTAAGACCCTAAAAGCTCTGAAGAAAATAAACCATTCATAGTAAAAATCCTTAATTTTTACTTTAATTTTATCTGCAAAATCTATGTCATATATTATTTCAATATTATCTATCGAAAGGTCGCCTGCTATCTTCTCAAAAATTTTTGCTAATTCTTTGGAATCAGCAATAACTCTCTTTGGTTTATAGAGGTTTTCTGTGAGTAAGGTTTTAAAAAGTTCTATACAACATATGTAATGAAAAAGTGGACTGGCATAGGTATTTCTACTTGAAACACTCTCACACCACCAGTCTATATTAGACATAAGAGGTACAGAAGAGTCCCTTATTATATCGTTATACTTTGGCCTACAGGAGTCTGCAATTTTTTCAAAGAGTGAGACCACCCTTTTATCCAAAGGATGGTTAAATCTAAAGTCTAATTCCACGACTTATAGATATATGACGTTAATGTAGGCCTATCATCTTTCTTAAACATGCAAAATATAATAATGGTTTGATTATATTATTATATCAGCATGTAAATTTAGATGAACGGCAACCTCTTTGTTTAAAAATAAAAATATTTGGTACAATGACCTCTCTTTTACTTTATTTCATGAAAAAAATTCTAAAAAAACTTATCCTCGCCATACCTTCTTTATTAATCTATTGCTTAAAAGCCTATGGTTTTGCAGTTCAAGCTATATTTAAAAGGGATCTTCTTTACGAAATACTTTCCAGGCTGCTTGATGAGAATGAAAGAAAGACCAAAAAAGTTTTGCATAAGAAATCAACTGAAGATGTTGTTAGCTTAGAATTTTTTACGCCAAATACTATGTGCCAGATGCGTGCAGAGACCTTCTCCACTAAAGAGCCTGAGATCCTCAAGTGGATTGATGAACATGGGGGTGAAAGCAATTTCTGGGATATAGGAGCAAATATAGGTAATCACACAGTATTTTTTGCTGAAAGATTTTTGAAAATTTTTGCATACGAGCCTGTTTTAAAAAATTTTAAAATATTAGAGTTAAATACAGAGAATATAGATAATGTTGAGATATTTAATTTTGGTATTTCTGATATAAACGAAGAAACGGTGATAAATGTATCAAAAGAAAATATGGGTAGTTCTAGTGTTGTTAAAAAACCCCTAAATACAACTAGTATTGAAAAAATAAAAATAAAAAATTTAAATGAAGAAAGCATTGTAAATGACAAAATAGGTTTAGTAAAAATTGACGCTGAAGGTATGGAATATCAAGTGTTACTTGGTATTAGCAAGATAATAAAAAGAGATCAACCTATTATATGGTATGAAGAAAATATTTATGAAAAAATTATAGATGGTAGTTCAAAATCAATTAGTTTTTTAAAATCTGCTGGATATTCTAA
>ENA-OSJC01002090-OSJC01002090.1-marine-metagenome-genome-assembly--contig:-NODE-2090-length-15422-cov-8.426849_pt1 | contig 15422 bp, 14 predicted proteins | sample MGYA00237885_ERZ534234 | MGnify/ENA primary metagenome ERZ534234 (study PRJEB26413, sample SAMN06343907) | marine metagenome | isolation source: coastal waters | place: Atlantic Ocean: West Antarctic... | reverse complement strand
TGCACGAAGAGCATGATGACGAAGATGATCATGGCGGCTTAATTAAGGCCAATTATTTGCAGCAGAATGCGCAATTTGTTGGCTATGAATTAGAGATGGGTACCGTTCTTGAGTTGGGTAACGGTGACCTGACTTTGTCATTTGGTCGTGATTCAGTCGCTGGAGAGTTCCGTGATGATAGCAATATCCCTCGTATGACTCCTGATAGAAATATTTATGGGATTTCCTATGCCAAAAATAGTCTTGAGTTAAAGCTTGATTTAAAGGATGTCGACTCTCAAAGAGATATTGGTTCAAACGAAACGGTTACCAGTGGCTTTAGCATGCTGAATTTTAGTGCAGTTAAAACCTACACTTTTGGTCAAAAGCGGACTGCAACAGTGTCAATGTTTGCTAAAAACTTGCTCGATGAAGTGGCTAGAAACCACTCGTCTTTCGTGAAAGACGAGGTTCCGTTGCCGGGGAGAAATCTCGGTATTAAAGTGCAATTGTCTCTCTGATTAAGAGTACTTTATTGGTCTCGCGTTTTTGGTGTTGGTTCAAAAACGCGAGACTGACCCCTATCTCTAGGGTCCGATGCAGCAATCCATGAGTTTCCATCTTTTACAATAATTTGTACATCACCATACTCAAACGAGTGTGGTTCAGTACGATAGCCCTTTTCGGCAAGGTCCTCAATTACTTGGTCTGATAGTGGTCTGTCTATGCTGAATCCACTGTAGGTAATGAGGTCCGCCGGTACCAATTGGTGATGAAAACGCGTCGCACCAATAGCTTCTAATGGTGTCATGTTAAAGTCTAAAATATTGATAATTACCTGAAATACTGTGGTAAAAATAGTCGAGCCACCCGGTGTACCCACCACCATCTCTACCTCGCCGTCCTTTAGTACAATCGTAGGTGACATCGATGACAGCATGCGCTTACCTGGCTGAATTTCGTTTGCTACATTACCCACCACACCAAAAATATTCGGCACTCCAGGCTTTGCGCTAAAGTCGTCCATTTCATTGTTCAGTAAAAACCCAGCACCACCTACAACTACGCCACTGCCGTAGTCCCAGTTAATGGTGTAAGTGTTAGACACTGCATTACCCCATTGGTCAACAATAGAATAGTGGGTGGTGTTAGGCGATTCTAGGCCAGGGTTAATGCTTTTTAAGGTTGATATAGTCTTTGTATTAACCTCAGCGGCACGTTTTCTGATGTACACGTCATCGATTAGCGCTTTGATGTCAATGTCGAAAAAATCTGGGTCCCCAAGATACTCAGCACGATCAGCAAACACGCGTTTTTCCATTTCAGCTATTAGATGAATATATTGGGCAGAATTATGTTCAACATTGGTAAAGTGCTCTGCGAGATAATCTTTCATTTTTAGTAATTGAACAATTGCAAAACCACCAGAGCTTGGTGGTGGTGCGGAAACTACTTCATAGCCTCTCCAGTTAGCGCGCACGGGTTCTCGCCATATGGCAGAGTACTGGTCCAAGTCTTCGGCAGAAATCAGGCCATTACTTTGTTTCATTTGCTCAACAATAAGGGCCGCGGTGTGACCACGATAAAAATCGTCAGCGCCAAACTCTGCAATTCGACCAAGTGTTTGTGCCAATTCAGGCTGTTTGAACACCTCAGTGCTGCTGATGTGCTCGAAGTACTCATTAAAGTTAGTTTTGCCGTCAAAGCGCTGTTCCATACTGTGAATACTTTTCACCAGGATAGGGGCCGGCATAAAGCCATTCGCCGCTAAGTCTATCGCTGGTTGCACGATATCTTTCCAGGGTAATTTACCAAAGCGTTTATGTGCTTCCCAAAATCCGGCCACTGTGCCGGGTACGCCAGCGGCTTGCCCTCCAATTAATGTTATGTCATCGATAACATTACCTTCAACATCCAGGTACATATCTTTGTGAGCGGTTAAGGGTGCTTTTTCACGGTAGTCTAGAAAAGCAATCTCATTATCCATTTTGATCGTCATGAATCCGCCGCCACCAATATTACCGGCATCGATAAAGGTAACCGCCAATGCAAAACCAGTCGCTACAGCCGCGTCAACAGCATTGCCGCCTTGATTTAGAATATCTTCAGCAACTCTAGCGCCATAGTTGTCGGATATTGCAATTGCAGCTGACGTTGTTGCTGAACTGGATACTTCATAAAGACCTTCTTGCTTTTTTACTTGCGATGCGTCGTTGCAGCCTGAGATCACAATTAAAAACGTGATTAAAATTATGTATAGCTTCATTTATTTATGGCCCTTATTTAAACGGTCTTCTTATTTTTTGTACGTCCTTTACCTTAATATTTTAGTCTATTATCGTTAGTCGATGTGGAATTTACTCAATCCATAATGTTTTGCGAATACCAGAAACAGTTTTAGATATGTTAAAATCGTGGGCATAAATAATGTAGACCATACAGGTATTGGTGAGCATTCTAACGGTGGTTTTCAACGCTACAGCTTATTTATCTCAGTTGTTGTTTCATCGATAGATAAAGGAGCGCTAATATGGAAAAGTATCTCTTTTTGATCACCCCTATCATCTTAGAAGTCGCTGGGACATTAATGTCACCTTTGACGGACAGTTTTCTAAGTTGATTCCCGCTATTGTATTGAGTATTTTTATTTGGGGTCGTTTTACCTTTTATCCTTTGCGGTACAAATGCTTCCATTATCGGTTGTTTATTCGACATGGAGTGGTATCGGTGTTTTGTTAGTTGCTGTGATGCCATACGCCATTTATGGCGATATTCTGAGGTGGCCGGCGCTACTGGGTTTGTTCTTTATTGTAGGCGGAGTAGTACTTGTTAATATTTACACCGTCTCTCAGGCTTGATTTAACCCTTAATTATGTTAATAAAAAGATTGAGTACTACATAACGAATCGTAGACCTAAAATTAGCGCCATAAATTTATTACGGAAATCGGAGGCTGTTATGGATAAAAAACCGCCAACAGGATGGCTTAAAGCCGCTTTGAGTAAGCTAAATACTGTTTTAACGGAGGATATGACTGATTATGACGACGACGCAGATTATGACACTCGGGTAAAACTACCAGAGTGGCAACTAGCTGCCTTAAAAAAGCGTAAGAGAGAACAAAAAAAGATAAAATAGTCGTTCAAAACGTCAACTTAAATGGGTTGTTAACTTAACGTTATCTTTATTACCTAAAGGTCAGAGATAGAGAGAACTTGAGCGAGAATAAGCCTGAGCCTTTGAGGCAGATTCCACCCATGTAGATTATTGCCGACTCTAGGGCAGCGAGAACTTAACCTTTAATTGTTAGTCTCAAAAAATGTTAGGAGAACATCATCCAACAGCGGCCTCCAGTTTGACCAATTATGCCCCTGGTACGACTGTTTATAAGTAAGATCATAGCCTTTTTCTGTTAAAGCGTTTTTAAAGTATCTATTATCGCGAGTGCTGTCACCCTTGCGGCCATGACTTAAAAATATTTTGAGCGGTAGCTTGGGACCTTTTTTGTAAATATCTGTAAGCCGTCTTACTAGATAACTTTTGGCGGGCGATTGCATGGCAAGCCCAGCAAAATAGTCCGGTAGAAACAATCCAAAACAGGCTGCATTATAGGCTCCATAGGAAAGTCCCATGATAACTCGGGCCTCTCGGTTTGGGCTTGAAGGGTACGATTTTTCTATCGCCGGGAGAAGTTCGTAGGCATAAAATTTTGCATAATTCTCATTGCAAATAAATTGACTATCACGCCTATTTTCAGATATTTTTTCAGGATTCCGCGCATCGACAAAAACTGCAATAACAGGCTCAATTCTGTTGGCACTAATTTCTTTATCTAAAAGCGCTGGTAACTGCCCAAATTTAATATAGGCCTCACCATCCGTTATATAAATCGTAGGCAACAATATATTTGGATTCATTCCTTTGGGCGTATAAACACGATATTGAAGGTGATAGCCTAATATTTCGCTTTTTATAATGATGTTTTCTGATAACTTTCCGCCTAATAGTTGATCATTTTCATTAGAAAAAGAAGATTCCGCGAAAAATATAATTATCAATAGTACTAACTGTCTCATCCTCATCCTCAATCTTTACAAAATGCCTTCACTATCACTTATGATTTTATTCCTGAGCTCTTGGAGCGCGCATTAAAAATATAGCTAACCAAACGCATATACTGAAGTAGGACGAATGCCAGAATAAAAATCCAAAGCCCCAGTCACCAAATTCTTTGGATTCATTTACTATAAAGAATGCATCCCATACGGCTGCCAACCCTGCTTGAGCAACCGGCATAGCTGTGGTGACCGCCATCGTCGAGTTAGCTGTGTCACTAAAGAAATCCATTGGTAAGTGAAAGAACACACCATAACTGCAATAGCCAATACACCATGCAAAAATTACCTTACTGGACGTCAGAAGCATTTTAATACGCTTTTTTTCAGCCTCCGCCTTAATACTTAATGCACGCCGCAGCTGAATAAATGCAAGGGGCAATATCAGTAAAAATCCTGCTGTCCATAACGTTTCTTCAATGGCGAACAGTGTATTGTTTTTATTAATGGTGGCGATGGTTGCAAAAAATTGTGCTGTAAATATACAAAAAAATAGTAAGTAGGGGCTCCTACTTTCAATGAAGTTTAAAGCTGGGTTCGTATGGTTATTACTTGCCAGGTCTTTGCTGAAACGTAACATGGCGTAAGCAAACAAACCGGCAAAAGAGAGTTCTGCAAAAATGGCAAAGAATCTAATCAATAACGAGCTATTAGCCAGTACATCAAACCAAGCGAATTGATATAAATACCGAGAAACAAATACAGCGCGATAAGCGCCAACCATAGTGAATATCAATCCCATTATCAGCATGTGTTTTTGGTATTGATCAGTGATATTTGAAAAACCACCGGCACTGCGGGTAGTGCGACGGAATATGGTTAAACATACAATTACGTTAATAATATTCACGGCGACCATGGCTGACCACCATGGCCATGCCCAAGCTGTGTCTGGAGTCATTATTATTTCCTATTGATAAAATGATTCTTATGTTGATGCTGGCAGTGTTAAAAAAGCGTAAGTAACATCAGAGTCTATGGAGCCACTAGCGAATGATTAGTCAGCGTTAAAAATCACCACATGGCGAAGATCAAAGCGGACAGGTAGCTCATCTCCCACTGGAATATCAATATGACTGTGTGTCAAACACGGAACACATTGCCCATCCTTTAAGGCTAGTTCATACAAATAGTTAGGTCCAAGGAAAGACTTAGATACGATGGATAATTTCGTGTCGGAGAATTCATCATAGGCTATATCATCGGGCCTAACTAAAAGCTTCACAGTGTTACCTAGATCCTCAGGAAGGGCATTAATCGAAAGGCTGCCTAGGTTATTGCCCAGCAATCCTGCTGCATCAATGCCCACATTAATAATGGTTCCTTTGCCAATAAAGTCTGCTGCAAATAAGCTTCCTGGCTTGTGATATAGCTTATAGGGGGTGTCAATCTGCACAATTTTACCGGCATTGAGCAACGCAATTTTGTCGGCCATTGCAAAGGCCTCGTCTTGATCATGAGTAACCAGCAGCGCGGTGACTTTGTTCTTTTTTAAAAGTATACGAATCTCTGCTGCAAGCTGCGTTCTAAGCTCCGCATCAAGATTGGAGAATGGCTCGTCGAGTAATAAAATTTGAGGACTTGGTGCTAGCGCTCTTGCCAATGCGACACGCTGCTGTTGCCCTCCTGACAATTCATGAGGAAACCGGTCTGCAACAGCGACTAAACCGACTAATTCGAGCATCTCTAAAACACGATTAGATTTATCAGTAGAGGATAAACTACTTAGACCAAAACCTATATTGTCGCGCACGTTCAAGTGAGGGAATAAGGCGAAGTCCTGAAAGACCATCCCCACCGCTCTATCTTCTGGTGCCAGTGTTCGTTTAGGGGTACTAATGTACTCACCATGTAAGCTGATACTTCCTGTAGAAAGCGACTCAAAACCAGCGATAGCTCGCAGCAGTGTTGTCTTACCGCATCCTGAAGGGCCCAGAAGACAACCAATTTCTCCCTCTGCCAGCGCGAACGTCGCATCAGAGACTGCGGCAATAGCATCGTATTGCACAGTGACTTGATCTAATATTAATTGCTTATTCATTGCTGAAGCGCTCGTTAAGAATACTTTTGGTTATGAGTAAAACGGGTAGTAATCCTATTATAACAATTGCTAGAGCGGGTAGGGCAGCATCGACTAAACGCTCGTCAGACGCTAGCTCATACGTACGTACCGCCAGAGTATTGAAGTTAAAAGGCCTCAGAATAAGTGTGGTCGGAAGTTCTTTTAAGACTTCCACAAAAACCAGCAATAATGCAGTGAGTAGGCTAGTTCTCAATATGGGCAAATGGATACGGCTGAGCACTCGACTTGGCGTTGCCCCCAACGATCGAGCTGATTCGTCGATACTAGGTTTAATAGCTGTTAGACCAGAATCTACCGTGTTCAGCGAAACAGACAAAAAGCGTACGAGGTAGGCAAATACAAGTAATCCGAGGGTGCCACTTATTAGTAGCCCGGTAGGATAGTCGAACCAGGTAGTACTTAAAAAGTCGATCTGGTTGTCTAGCCATGCAACAGGTATCAGCACTCCCACCGCAATAACAGTTCCTGGAACCGCATAACCAAGGCTGGCAACTGCTACAGCACCCAGTTCAGCACGCGAAGCAAAGGCGCGTTTGGTATAGGCTAAAAATACCGCGACGATTAAACAACATACCGAGGCAATGGCCGCCAAGGAGAAGCTATTAAAAAGCAATGTAATAAAGTCGCCATCAAGGTTTTCTTGCCAACCCACAGATGCCCAAATGGCGAGTTGCGATGCGGGTAGAACGAATCCTAAGAATACAATTAAACTGCCGACTGACATAGCCAGTGCTGACCTCCAGCCCTTCAAACGCAGGCGAACCATTTTTTTCTGTGCTGAATGATGGTGAAACCGAAGACGTTGTCTGGACCAGCGCTCAGCCATGATTAGAGCAAATACAAACAACATTAAAAATGCGCATAGTTGCGCTGCCGTTGTCAGCTCACCAAGCCCATACCAGGTTCGAAAAATACCCGTCGTAAACGAGCTGACACCAAAATAAGCAACGGTGCCATAGTCGGCTAAAGTTTCCATTAATGCCAAACTAACACCAGCCACGATGGCGGGTCTGGCCATGGGTAGCGCCACTAAAAATAATGTTTGCCAGGGTTTTTTACCCAAATTCCGACTAGCCTCTAGTACCGCCGTCGATTGCTCTAAAAAGGCCACTCTAACTAGCATATAGACATAAGGATAAAGCACCAGTGAAAGCATACAAATAGCTCCGCCCAGAGAGCGTATTTCTGGGAAGTAGTAATCCCCATATTGCCATTGATAAGTATCTCGAAGCGCTGTCTGAAGTGGCCCCGAGAAGTCTAATATTCCGGTATAGGTATAGGCAATAATGTAGGCAGGCATAGCCATAGGTAAGAGGAATGCCCAGGATAGAATTTTACGGCCGGGGAAATCACACATCGCTGTCAGCCAGGCAGCACTGACACCAAGCACCAACGTGCCTAAACCAACCCCAGCCATTAGCAGTAGAGAATTCGTAATATAGTCTGTAAGTACTGTGTCGAACAAATGCTGCCAGGCACTTGAGAAAGGCTGGAGAAGACTGGCGAATATAACTAGCATCGGTACAGCAATAACTGCCGTCACAATAAAGAGGTAGATACGCCAGCCTCGGCCGGAAGATTGGTTAGAAGAGTTAAAGCCTGATGAGCTAGAGTCTATTTCCAACCAGCACGATCCATAGCCATGATAGCCGCAGAATTGTTACGGCCTAATTCAGATACATTTAGCGTGTCTGCCACAAACGGACCCCAAGATTCTAAGACGGAACTCACTTTCACGGTCTCCCTAACAGGAAACTCATTGTTGCGTTCAGCATACCATTCTTGACTGTCATTTGCCGCTAGGAATACGATCAGCTCTTCCGCTAATTTGAGGTTTTTTGCCGACTTGGTGATACCAGCACCTGAGATGTTGATATGTGTGCCCCGATCTTGTTGATTGGGCCAGAAAAGGGCTACCTTGCTCGCCGCTGTTTGTTGAGATTGATCATCTGATAAGATCATTCCGCCTAAATAGTAGCTGTTCACTACTGCTATGTCACATTGACCGGAGGCTACAGCTTTTATTTGATCCCTATCACCACCGGCCGGCGGGCGTGCAAAGTTGGACACAAAGCCTTTTAACCAAGCCTCAGTTTTGATAATCCCTTGTGAGGTAATCATGCCAGACACCAGTGATTGGTTATATATATTTCCGGACGAGCGCACACAGATCTTACCTCGCCACTGAGGATCAGCAAGAGCCTCATAAGTACTTAACTGGTTGGCCTGTACGCGATCTTTTCCGTAGACAATGACTCTGGCTCTAACACTCAAACCATACCACTGGTTGTCAGAGCTGCGAAGATGACTAGGAATTAGACTATTTAGTTCATCAGACGCTATAGCTTGCAGTACGCCGGCTTCTTGCGCTCGATAGAGACGCCCAGCATCTACTGTTAGAAGGATGTCTGCTGGTGAGTTCATACCCTCACTTTTTAATCGCGTCAGCAGAGCATCTCCTTTACCGGTGACTAGGTTAACCTTAGTCCCTGTCTGCTCAGTAAAGCGCTCTAAAAGGGGTTTTATTAATGACTCTTGCCTCGCCGAATAGATATTTACCTCGTCTGAAGCCACCGAATAAAGTGGAGCAAGTACGATGAGTACAGTGCTTAAAATAGATTTAAGAGAGGGGGTGCGAATGGCCATAACTATACCTTTAAGAACAAAACTGTTGAGAACGGTTATTATTATCATTTACGCTAAAAAAGCAAGTGTGGCAGGTTCATTGCCGACTAATTCGTAGACCATAGCTAACCTAAGAACCTAAAATAGAGAGAGCTTCTAATGGATAATTTTTGGCCTATTAACGTTTTAAGGTTTGTCTCGGTTTTTTTATCGCCGTAGTTTTCGTAGCTATGTATTTTTATCCTAGAGGCAATATCCATAATCTAGAGTAATTGGGATATTCATTTAGGCACAAATTTTTAAGCGATTTGAGTGGCTGTAAATCTCATTCTGGCGCGGTTAACTTGATGTCTGCCTTCTTTTTTAACGAAGGTATGTTCCTGTTTATACTAGTGGGAGTTACATTTTTTTAAGGGCCTCTACCTCTATTAGTTAAAGGAGATAGTGTTAATTATCGGTTGGCGGGTACTGTGTTTTTTTCAGAGTTTGGATAACACCTCTGTGTCTGTATCTTAATCACCATGCCTTTTTCGCTAGGAATGCATTTAGATTTCTTATTCCCGCGTCTCTGTTGTACATCATTGTGTTATTGCGTAGTTCCGTTGCTACTCACTTTGCTTTGATGACAGAGCTCTATTTGCTTGGTGTAGCGGAGTACGTTGGTTATTAAATGATAAGTGAAAACCCCTGTGAGACTGCCGTGGAAATAGTTAGGCAAGCAACCCTACAAAAGCTTGTTGTTATGACTAGTGTAGCTAATATTTTTTTGCTGAGTTTCGCATTTGAGCCTCAAGTACGATTGAAGGCTGCAAATTAATAACGATGAATTGATAAGCATAGCTAAGCTTTTATTTTATTTACGATTGAGTATGCTCATCAGTTCCTGAATCTTTGTGTCGACATCTTCTTGTGATTTAAGTGATGTTGTCACACATTCTTGGATGTGTTTTTCGAGAATTTTATTTTCGACAGTGGTTATTGCAGACTTTGCCGCTCTTAGTTGATCAAGTATGTTGATACAGTACTGGCCCTCTTCGACCATTCTGGCTACGCCTTTAATTTGGCCGCTAATACGATTCAAGTTTGGGATGAGGGGTCGGTGACAAGACGATTTCATTGAGGATCCTTAGCTTATATTATCAGTGGGACGATATAGGTAAAAAAGCTCGCAAAAGCAAAAATTCCTGTTGATATGAAGTAGAGTCGTTGCGATCGCTGGCGAGTTTGCATACATACCTTGCCTAATTCAGGGTCTATAGGGCAGGGTAACCTAGCCGAGCGATAATTCATGATTCCTGCGGCCACAATCAGAAGGAAGGCGAAAGCACTGATTGGCACTTTATATTGGGATAGGGTAATTAAGAAGGGGAAAGTACTGACTAGGCTGGCAAAGCTAGCCCCGGCTCCGAGGCTTACAAATAACGCCGGTAAGGCACAACAAATCAAAGTCGAGGTTGAAGCGAACAACGAGAAGAAGTTGGTTTTCTGCGTCTGTAAGTTATTATCTTGCATTTTATTTCCCAACAACTTGTATTTCAGTGATGTTCAGGCCGTTGTTTAGGATCTTTTGTGTAATGTCCGCCTCATCGATATCAACAGCCATAGAGAAAGCTAACAGTACCTTGCCAGACGCTAAGTCGACATCTATTTTGCTAACACGCTTGTCTTTACCGAATGTTTTTTCAATACCTCGGGCGCAAAAATCACAAACCATTCCCTGGACGCTGACAACGGCAACGACATGGTTGTCGATATCAATCATAAACTTATCAAATCGTTGTGCATCAACCTCAAGGGTTTTGCCATTGACCATCTCATTGTGAATATGGCCTTCATGTGAATGCATGTTTTCTATGCCGTGCTGGTCATGGTGCTCGCCGTAAATCGCTGCAGAGGAAAGTAGCAGACCCAGTAATAATACATTTTTCATAATCTTCTCAACTTTAGGTTAACGGCTAAAAGCGGTACATGAGGTGAAGGCCCCAATCAGTTTTTTTGTGATAGCTTACTTCAAGCATGGCTCCGCCTTGAAACAATCTTAGCACCGGATATGTAATACGTTCATCGTCTAAATCATCTTTCTTTGTTTCAATCATCAGCCATGTATGAAGATCTCCATAGTCGCCAAGATAAGGAGCGATACCCACTCTGACAGACTGTTCCAACATATCGTAATCGACACCAGAGGATTGTTTAACTGAGAAGCTAGAAAATAGCCGTCTGGTTTCCCAGTCACCCGCCAGAGAATAAAAGTGATTATCGATATTATTTAGACCAACGCCGGTCTTAAAGTATAGGTTGCGTTGAGATTGTGCAGTATTTTTACGGTTTATAAGGTAAGTAAATCGGGCTGACGGAAAGCGTTCGTTGCTAATTTTGTCTCTCTGATAATCTAAACCGACAGAGTAGTTAATATTAGGCGTGTAGTGCCAATAAATAGAATCTTCCAGTGGGCCGAAATTAGCCATCAGCGTATGCCCATCAACATAGGAAATTGGCCTTGCCAAGGAGGCTGAGGACCATAGGAGACATAAAATAATTGTTAGTATCTTCATACCCCCCTAGGGTATATAGATAATTATTTTTGTCAAGGTTTTTTGCCGAGGCATTGCTGACTAATTCAAAGGCCTCTGCTACCCTTAGACCCTAAAATAGGAGAGAGTTTCAAATGGATAATTTTTGGCCCGTTAAGGTTTTAAGGTTTGTATCAGTTTTTTTTCTTAGCTCAGTGTGCATAGCCATGTACTTTTATCCCGGCGGTAATATTCACGATACAGAGCAGATTGGCTATTCATTGACCCACAACTTTTTAAGCGATCTAGGAGGGTATTATTCGCATTCTGATGAGGTGAATTTTATCGCTGGTTTCTTTTTTAACATGGCGATGTTTCTTTTTATAGCGGTGTCTATCGCTTTTCTCTATGTGCAAAAATTATTTCATCAAAACATTATAAATCGGTGGTTGGGGTTCTTTGGCTCCATATTCTTTTTTGTTGGTACGGTCTTTTTTGCGGGGGTAGGCCTAACACCCTATGATCTATATCTTGATATGCACGTTTTTTTTGCCGTCAATGCGTTTAGATTAATGGTTCCCGCTTCGCTCTTGTACCTCATAGTGCTCTTGCGTAGCGAGGTACATAATCGTTTTGCTATGGTGACAGTATTTTATTTAATCTGTGTATTAGCCTATGTCATTTATCAGTTACAGGGGGGTAATCCATTTGATAATCCTGAAGAAATGGTGCGACAAGCGACCATCCAAAAGTTAATCGTCATTGCCAGTGTGGTTAGTATTTTTTCGCTGAGTTTTGCCTTTCAAGAACAAATCAATATATTGAATGCCAAATAGGATTCGAGGCAGTCTAGTCAGCTGATCAAGAGAATAGGACCATTAAAAAAGGGATGCCACTGGGCATCCCTTTTTGATTACTGTAAGTCACAATTTAAAAATGACTTACTTTTTCTAGCAACCCTAGTAGGAGTTTTTAGAAGTTGTAGCCTGCTTTAACATACCAGAAAGCACCTTCGATACCCATTGGTGAGGTCTCATAAAAGATCGCACCAAGAACATTTCCAGGAACACCTTCACCTACTGCACCAGAAGAACCTTCAATGCGCTCCGCGTCTTGGTCAAATATGTTTTGACCACCGATAGAAACATCAAAGTTATCATTTAGGCTGTAGGTGACTTCCATATCGAATGTCATGGCAGAGTCAGCATCAGTTCCAAACCAATCTGCGTGAACAGCATAATACTCACCGAAGTAGTTGGCGCGGACAAAAGCGCTGACATTTTCCCAGTTTTGATCCATGGTAAAGGTGGCGCGATGGTTAGGTAATCCCTCTTCTAAGCGTTTCACCTTACTGTCACTAGTCACATTACCCTGATCAGATACTTCTGTGTCGGTGTAGTTATAAGCCGCGCTGAATTCAGTGCTTCCACCCCAAAGATCGGTACCGTAGGTTGCTACGATATCAAGTCCAGAAGTGTCAGTGTTGAAATCATTAGTAAAGTAGTTAACTTCACCAATCAACTCTGGATTAGGAATCCCAGCAGCCCCCATTGCAGCCCGCTGAGCATCCGTTGGTGCAGCATTACTTGTCAGAGCGATACGATCATCCACTTCAATGTTGAACCAATCTGCAGTTATCTCAACTTCACCCAAAGTAGCCACAATACCCAGTGCAAAGCTGGTAGATTCCTCTGGCTGTAATTGGCCGGTACCTAGCTTGAAGCCTGGAAGTGTTTGCGCCTGAGTTAATTGACCATCAACAAGGGTTGTTTGAGTGTTGACCACATTCGCTTGGCCCTGTGTAGGCGCGCGGAACCCGGTACTATGTGATCCACGAAGTGCTACGTTGTCACTCAATCTGTAGTTAAACGCGAGTTTATAGTTAGTGGTATCAATTCCGCTGCTATAGTCTTCATAGCGAATGGCACCCTGAACAAATAACGCATCAGTCACTTGGTTTGAAACATCACCATAGACCGCATAGTTGCGGCGAGAAAACGCGCCCGCTGAGTCAGGAGAGAAACCGGCAAAGCCGTGTGAGCCTACATTGAAGCCTTGAGTAGCATATTTTCCGGCTTTCCACGAGGACTCCTCACCTGAAAGGACTGAGAATGTTGTCTCGCGCCATTCCGCACCATAAGCGACAAGCGTAGATCCGTATTCCTTCGACATATCAATATTGAAGGTCTTCGCTAACTGAATGTAACTACCTGTTTTAAAGTTACGTGGAGAGTCAGGACCCATCGATGGGTTGAATGTATTATTCAAGCCAAACGAAGATTCATTACGACCCACCGAACCACTTACATCATAAGCAGTACCAGACATTGGGCCTGCTGCAATCTCGCCACTTCGACCCATGGTGAAAGAGCTGTCAGTGATATTGCCTGTAAAGCGAGGTGTGTAGCCACCAGGAGCTGCTTGGTTAAGAATGTAGCAATTCGGGTCTGCCATGACGGCATCTCTGCCTACATAGTCAGATGGCGCAAGTGCTGTTGGGCAGTTACCTGACATATCACCCGTAACATCGGCAATTAAACGACTACCATCACCTTTGGTAAACACGCCACCACGGCCATCTGGATTACGGTAGTAAAAACCGCCATCTATATCGCGTTCAGAGTAGTTACCAAAAGCATAGACACGACTTCCATCACCAAGATCCAAACCGGAATTAAAGAAGAAAGTAACATCATCATCAATGATTGGTGCGCCCCAAATCTGTGCAGGTAAAGTTACTGCCGAGTTCCCAGCGTCAATGAGAGCCTGCGCATCTGGACGTTGCATGCTTCGTGATGTCGCATCATTCTCTTTCATTTGAAAGCTAACGTTCATGAAGCCATCATCGGTTAGAGACATACCCATTTTTCCTGCGATAACAGTAGTTGCTCCGTCACCAGCCTGGTATTCGCCTTGTTTGACAGTCAAACTTCCACCTTCAGAAGAATCATCCAATACAAAGTTGATTACACCAGCAACAGCATCAGAGCCGTATTGAGCCGCCGCACCGTCACGCAAAACCTCTACGGACTTAAGAGCGATGCTTGGGATCACTGAAATATCGGCACCTTGAGAACCATCATTCACACCACCGCCTTGGAAGGCGATAACAGATGCACGGTGACGCCGCTTGCCGTTCACCATTATTAAAGTGCTGTCTGAGGATAAGCCACGAAGGTTAGCGGGGCGAATCATACTTGCCGCATCACTAATAGGTTGTAAATGGACATTTAATGAAGGAACAGCGGCTTGAAGCTGCATCATTAAGTCGTTGCTGCCAGCTCTACCAAGTTCCTCTGAGCTTATTACGTCGACAGGAACTGGTGAGTCGCCCACAGAGCGAGGTGCTCCGCGAGAGCCCACAACAACAACCTCTTCTAAGGTTGCGGTAGTTGCAGCGCTCGCTGGTAATGCGATACCACCGACAAGTAGTGATGTTGCAATTACATTTATTGTCAAAATATTTTTAGTTTTCATAATTCTCCCCTAAAGAAAATGTAACTAGAATGGCCATTAATGTCGCAGCCGTAATGTTTTAGATATAAATTTACCGGTATTAACTACCCGTATATACCATAGAGTAGCGGAGAGAGACATCTAAATATGAATTTAATCTATTCGTTAAGTAGCTGATTAATATAGTAAATAATGTTTTATACGCATATGCAAAATGCCCATTAGTTGGTAATAAGCCGGTATAAAAGTATATTTCAGTACATGTCATTTTCATTCTTAAACTAATGTGCATAAAAAAAGGGATGCCATACGGCATCCCTTTTAAGGTCTTTCAAGTCCAATTTTACTCAGACCTTTAAATCTAATTAACTCATAAAGAGCCGCTTAGAAGTTATAGCTGTACTTGGCATACCAAAATGCACCACTGAAGCCCATAGGAGCTTGTGTGCTGTAAAGGTTACCGTATGAATTGATGTTATGCAGAGTATCACCTGCCTCATCAAGTACGTTATTACCACCGACCATGACTGATGAATTGTCATTGATGTTATACGCTAGCTCTAAATCAACAACGTTCTCGCCAGGATATACAAATCCTTCACCACTGTCATACCAGTCACCGTAGTAGCTGATGCGGGCAAGCATTCTCCA
>ENA-OSJC01002089-OSJC01002089.1-marine-metagenome-genome-assembly--contig:-NODE-2089-length-15423-cov-3.802815_pt1 | contig 15423 bp, 24 predicted proteins | sample MGYA00237885_ERZ534234 | MGnify/ENA primary metagenome ERZ534234 (study PRJEB26413, sample SAMN06343907) | marine metagenome | isolation source: coastal waters | place: Atlantic Ocean: West Antarctic... | reverse complement strand
CTATGGGGTAGATCATGATTTTAGAGGCAGTCGCAGCAGTCAGCGCAGCTTGCAAAGCCCTAGAAATGGCTGCCGGGGCGGCTTCAAATATAGAGGTTTTGGGCGCTTACATAGGCCGGCTAGGAAGTGCAGAATTTGACCTGCAACGAGCTAAGAACAGCAAGAATTTAAGCGAAGCCGAAGCCATGCAAATTGTAATGGCAGAAGAGACTTTGCGGCAGTCTAGGGAGGCTATAAAAAGCACCTTTTTGGCCTGTAATCGTATGGATCTCTGGACGGACATGATGACAAAGATGGCGGAGGCTCGTAAAAACCGCCAAGCTTTTATTAAAGCAGAAGCCGCTAGAAAAAAGAAGTTTAGAAAAGAACTAAGGCAGTACGCGATGATCTTTGTGGTCGTGATTGTCCTAGTCCCCGCCACCGTCGGGGGCTTGCTCGCATGGCTGACTAACAGATGATCATGGCGTTTTTGCTGGTTGTCATCATTGATGGTGAACCTTTGAAAGAAGAATTCTATTTTCGGGATGTGACCCGCTGTAATGAGTTCGCCTACTTCGTTGAATCTGGCGCAGTTACTATTGGCAAGCAGCGACGTTACCAGAGCAACATAAGCGCGTACTGCATCCCCAAGAAAATACGGGCTACGACGAAAACATGGGATTGACATGGCAGCTAAAAAACTAGAAGAAAAATCTCGCTACGCCCAATTTGATCTTGACGGTGACGGAACTGTTTCTGACCAAGAAATTCAGCGTAGTCAGGAGATGATTGATCTTGAGTTGCGTGAGGAAAAAGCCGACAGCCAGCGCCGAATGGCGTGGGTATCTCTTTGCAGCATGGTGGTTTATTCACTTTTACCGTTGCTGCCGATCATACCAGAGTCTCGACTGTCTACGCTCGCCTCCCTAAGCGATATGCTGTTCTTGAGTCAGGCTTCTATTGTTGGTCTTTATTTTGGTGCCACAGCTTACATGGCTAAGAAATAATGTGGCAGGCTGCTCTGGGCCTAAGCATCGCACTAGCTTTGACAGGCGGAGCATTTAAACTCTACGCAGACAAAACCGAAGCCGAAAAAGAAGCAATGGCCTCGCAACTACGCCAAGCCGCTGACAATCAACTTGTCTTGGAAACAAACATTACCTCACTAAACACTCAAATTATTGAGTCTGAGCAACGACAACAACGTGTTCTTGATCGGGTAAATGAGCTTCAGCTTCAAAACGACAAGGCTCAGGTTGAGGTGGCCTCTATCAGAAAAAAGTTCGCAAGGCACAATTTAGATGCACTCAGCTTGAGGAAGCCCAAGCTAATCGAGAAGATAATCAACAAAGGCACATCGGAGGTTTTAAATGATCTGGAAAATATTACCAGTCTTAATCCTTAGTGGTTGTGGCCTGATTGGGTCAAAGCCTTATGTACCAGAAACCAAAGCTGTAGAGGTTGTCACGGTAGTTCAACCAGCAGCGGTATACCATCCTGCACTACCAAACCCCATAAGCACCTCGCCAGTCGAGTGGACGGTTTTGACTCCAGACACCATGCAGGAGTACCTAAATGACTTAAATGAGGGTAACGCGCCGACCAATGCTTTCTATGGACTTTCTACAAAAGGTTATGAGAATCTTTCGACAACGATGTCAGAGATTAAACGCTATATCAGACAACTACAAAACATCATACAATATTACAAATCCTTGGACAAAGAGGTTGTTGAAGATGCGAGTGATTAGCAACGAGGGCATAGCCCTAATTAAAAAATTTGAGGGGTGCGAATTAGAGTCGTATCGCTGCTCAGCCGATGTGCCAACACTAGGTTATGGACACACCCGTGGCGTTTCAGACGGCGACACCTGCACCCAGCAAGAAGCTGACAATATGCTTGCGGATGACCTGCAAGAGTTTGAGCAATACGTCAACGACTTGGTTAATGCAGATTTAAGTCAAAATCAATTTGATGCGTTAGTGGCTTGGACGTACAACCTAGGGCCAACCAACTTAAAAGCATCAACGCTGTTGAAGCGTTTAAACGAAGACGATATTGCCGATGTTCCACATCAAATTAAGCGTTGGAACAAGGCTGGCGGTAAGGTCTTAGATGGCCTAATTCGCAGGCGTGAGGCCGAGGCTTTACTTTTCCAAGGAGAGCCTTGGGAAAATGTCTAAGCCATCGCTAAAAGACTTTGAGATCCTGAGCGAAAAGGATCAGAACGAGGCGCTTGCACTGCTGTCTCGATTCGATCAGATGGACAAACAAGAAATTTGCCAGAACGACTTTATTGAGTTCGTAAAGCATATGTGGCCTGAGTGTATCTTAGGCCGTCACCACAAAATTATTGGCGAGAAGTTCAACAAGATTGCCCAAGGCAAGCTCAAGCGGTTGATTGTTTGCCTTCCGCCAAGACATTCTAAGTCTGAGTTTGCAAGCACCTACTTCCCTGCGTGGATGATGGGCCGCAAGGGTGACACTAAGATTATCCAGAGAACTCACACGGGCGAGCTGGCAATTCGCTTTGGTCGAAAGGTCAGAAACCTAATCGACTCGGACGATTATTCTCACATTTTTCCTGACCTGCAACTTGAGGCTGACAACAAGTCGGCTGGTCGCTGGACTACAAATCAGGGCGGAGAAAGTTTCTACGCAGGTGTCGGCGGTGCTATCACGGGACGTGGCGCTGACCTTCTAATCATTGATGACCCTCACTCGGAGCAAGACGCGCTGTCGCCTACTTCTATGGATGCGGCTTATGAGTGGTACACATCTGGCCCCAGACAGCGTTTACAACCCGGCGGCATCATCATTATTGTAATGACGCGATGGTCGGTCAAAGACTTAGTTGGCAAGGTGCTCAGAAAGCAGGGAGATGAACACGCAGACCAGTGGGAGGTTGTAGAATTTCCCGCAATTATGCCAGATTCAGATACACCACTCTGGCCTGAGTTCTGGAAGAAAGAAGAGCTATTGGGTGTTAAGGCATCGCTGCCAGTGAGCAAGTGGAACGCGCAATGGATGCAGAACCCCACCGCTGAGGCTGGCTCTATCGTGAAACGCGAGTGGTGGCGCAAGTGGGACGAGGACTTTGTGCCTGCATACACTTACATAATTCAGTCATACGACACAGCGTTTTCTAAAAAAGAAACCGCTGACTACTCGGCTATCACTACTTGGGCAATTTTTCAGCCGCCCAATACCGATACAGATCAAATTATTTTATTGGACGCAAAGCGCGTCAGGCTAGACTTTCCAGAGCTAAAACGATTAGCTTATGAAGAGTACAAATACTGGGAGCCAGACTGCGTTTTGATTGAAGCCAAGGCATCTGGCACACCTTTGACCCAAGAGCTTAGGCGTATGGGTATTCCAGTCACAGCCTATACACCAAGCAGAGGCCAAGATAAGATTGCGCGTATGAACAGTGTAGCGCCGATTTTTGAGTCGGGCATGGTCTGGGCGCCAGATGAAACATTTGCTGAAGAAGTTATTGAAGAAATGGCAAGCTTTCCCTTTGGTGAAAATGACGATTACTGCGACTCCAGTACGATGGCGCTTATGCGTTTTAGGCAAGGTGGATTTTTAGCTCTCAGCAACGATTACCCCGAAGAGGCTGAGTTTTTGAGACGTGACAGACAGGTATACTACTAATGGCAATTGAGAAACGCGGCTTAGGCACAGAAGACAATCCAGACGTGATGCCTATGGGCAGTGCTATGGAAGTTGAGCCAGAAATGACTCGAAACGATGAAATTCGTAACGCGGCACAAATCTTGGTCACTGAAGAAGACATCTTAATTGATGACGAGATTGACGCCCCTGAGCCAGAAGAATCGCAGATTGATTTTAATGCCAACCTTGTTGAATTTATATCTGACAGCGACCTCAGCAAACTTGCAAGTGACGTGATTGATTCAGTTAAGACCGATAAAGAAAGTCGTTCTGATTGGGAAAAGACCTACACCGACGGTTTAAAATATCTGGGCATGAAGTTTGACGAGACAAGAAGCCAGCCGTTTGCAGGCGCTTCTGGCGTTGTTCACCCCATACTGGCTGAGTCTGTCACCCAGTTCCAAGCTCAGGCTTACAAAGAATTACTGCCAGCCAAAGGCCCAGTTAAGACTGAAATTATTGGCGCTCGCAGCCCAGAATTAGAGATGCAGGCTGACCGTGTATCGCAATTCATGAATTATTACATCATGAACATCATGCAAGAATACGATCCAGAAATGGATATGTTGCTGTTTTATTTGCCTATTGCTGGCTCTGCGTTTAAGAAAGTTTATTTTGATACAGCTCAAAGCCGAGCCATGAGCAAGTTTATTGCTCCAGAAGATTTGATTGTACCCTACGAAGCCAGTGACCTTAGCAGCGCCGAGCGCGTTACTCATGTTTTAAACATGAGCCGTAACGAAATCAAGAAGCAACAACTCAGTGGGTTTTACTCTGATGTTGAGCTAAAGGGTGGTAGCGTAAACGTCAGCCGTAGCGAAGTAGAACAAGAAATAGATGAGATTGAAGGTGTTGAGCCTTCGTACAAGGAAGATCGTGATCGAGTGGTCTACGAAACTCACACCATTTTAGACATTGTTGGCTACGAAGATTTAGGCGAAGACGGAGAGCCTACAGGCTTAAAGCTACCTTACATCGTCACGGTTGATGAGCAGTCTAGCAAGGTGCTTTCTGTGCGTAGAAACTACGTTGAAGGTGACCCGCTCAAGAATAAGATTAACTTCTTTGTTCAGTACAAGTTCTTGCCCGGACTTGGATTCTACGGCTTAGGTCTAAGCCACATGATTGGCGGCATTGCCAAATCTAGCACCTCAATCCTCCGACAGCTTATTGATGCAGGCACACTGGCTAATCTACCAGCAGGCTTTAAAGCTCGCGGTATGCGTATTCGAGACGAGGACAGCCCATTACAACCGGGCGAGTTCCGCGACATAGATACCACAGGCGCAAGCTTGCGCGAGAACTTAATTCCGCTGCCGATCAAAGAACCTTCTAATGTGCTCATGCAGCTACTAGGGCTGCTTGTAGACTCAGGTAAGCGGTTTGCGTCTATCGCTGATACGAATGTGGGTGATGTAAACCAAGCGATGCCTGTAGGTACTACAGTGGCTCTATTGGAGCGCGGCACTAAGGTTATGTCTGCTATTCACAAGCGCCTGCACTACAGCCAAAGAATTGAGTTTCAGTTACTCGCTAAAGTCTTTTCCGAGTACCTACCGCCAAGCTATCCATACCAGTCAAAAAATGGCCCTCAAGAAGTCATGGGTACTGATTTTGACGGCAGGGTTGATGTTATCCCAGTTTCCGATCCAAACATATTCAGCCAAAGCCAGCGTATTACGATGGCTCAAGAACTGATGCAGATGGTTCAGTCTAAGCCTGAGATACACGGGCCGCAGGGCGTTTATGAAGCTTACAGGCGGATGTATGCAGCCTTGGGGGTAGATGACGTTGATAGCTTGCTGCTGCCGCCCCAACAACCTCAGCCACCTATGCCGATTGATGCAGGGTTAGAAAACAGCGGGTTGTTGATGGGTCAGCCAGCACAAGCTTTTGAGGGTCAAAATCATCAAGCGCACATCGACGCTCACAAGTCTTTGTTCCTGACCACGGTGGTTACGCAAAACCCACAGCTTCAAGGCATGATCATTGCTCACATGATGCAGCACTTGCAGTTCATGGCGGCGCAGATGGCTCAAGAGCAGTTACCGCCTGAGTTGCAACAACAGATGCAGGAAGTTCAGCAGGCCCAGCAGTCTGGACAGGTTCCTCCTGAGCAACTTCAGCAGATGAACTCACAGGTCCAGATGGGTATTGAGCAATATTCTTCGCCAATCCTCGCTCAGCTTACGCAAGAATTATTGCAGTCAATTGGTCAAAATAACGAAGCTGACCCATTAGTTGCAATTCGTGAGCAAGAGCTGGCGCTAAAGGACAAAGAGATTGACATGGACGGTCAGCAGTTTGAGGCCAAGCAGCAGCAACGCGCTGAAGAGAAGTTGCTTGAAACTGAAATTGCCAAAGAACGTATTGGTGTTCAAAAAGCGGTTGCCGATGACAAGTTAGGCGTTGCGATACGCAGGCTAGAACAGCAGGCAGATTTAAAACTCATAGATATGCAAAATAAGAGAGGCCAATAATGGCGATTAGAAGCTCAACCAGTTATGTCAGGGATCGAATTGAAGCTCTGAAAACACAGAAAAAATTAGAACGTGAAGTTGAAGAGGCTTTGGCTACCAAGAAACAAGCTGACGATGCCGAGAAGCAGAGAGTTAGCGATCACAGGATTGCGACCAAGATGGCTCGCATCAATGGCACTGAAGCCCCAGAGCCGCTAGAAGTTTTAGAGCCAGAGCCAGAGCCAGAGCCAGAGTCAGAGCCAGAGGCGGTTGTCGAAGAAGCTGTACAGGAAACCGTACAGCCAGAGCCAGAGCCAGAGCCTGCAAAGAAAGATGTAGTTAAAAAGACAAAGGTTAAAAAATCATTTAGGAGCAAAAAATGAAAGATTTAAGCAAGATTCAAAAAGTTGATTCGCCCCAAAAGACTATTAAATCAATACCTACCACCCCAGAGCTGGTTCGCCGCACAATGGGCGGCAAGATTAAGGTGATAAAGGCCCGTGGTGCAGGTGCTGCAACCCGTGGCTTTAACTTTCATGAGAAAGTGTAGTGGATGACATTGATCTTGGCTCAAAGTTAAAAAGAGTTATTGCTGAGCGGAGAGAAATGATTCGTGAGGTGATGATGGACGGTGTGCTAAAAGATATGGAACATTATAAATCTTTGCAAGGGCAGCTTGAATGTTTATACTTAGTTGAGGACACTATTAGACAATTCTATAAGGAAATCTAAACTTGACTACCAAGCCTACAACCGAGGGAGCCTACGTCACAAGCGAGCAGCGGTTTCTTGACCCAACTCTTTTAGATAAAACTGTAATTGAACGAATGCCAGACCCAACAGGCTGGCGAATGCTTGTTTTTCCGTTCAAAGGCAAAAAAACCTCAGATGGTGGTATTCACCTTTTGCAAGAAACGGTGAACCGTGAAGCATTAGCAACCGTTGTCGCTGCTGTAGTTAAGATGGGGCCGCTCTGCTACGCAGACAAAGAAAAGTTTGGCGACACGCCGTGGTGCAAAGAAATGCAGTGGGTGTTGATTGGCAGGTACGCAGGGGCGCGTTTTAAGCTGGAAGACGGCGAAGAAGTGCGAATAATCAACGATGATGAGGTCATTGGCACCATTATTGACCCAGAAGATATAGTGAGTTTCACATGATAGAAAATCAAAACGCACAGCAAGTCGAAGAAGAGCAGGTATCAATTGAGGTTGTTGAAGATCCAGTTGAGGGTGTAAGTGATGGCGACGAGCTTGAAAATTACACAAAGTCTGTTTCTAAGCGCATAAACAAGCTAAACCAAAAGAACCGAGAAACTGAAGCGAGAGCGCAACAACTTGAGCAGATAGCCTTACAAAAAGAGGCTGAGCTTCAACAGTATCGCCAATACACGACTCAGCAGTCTGGCGCGGTTTTAGAAAAGGAGCAGGAAGCTCTTTTGTCTAAAGAAGCTCAGATTGACGACGTTTATCGAAAAGCGGTTGAAAGTGGCGATGCTGATTTAATCACCAAAGCAAACAAGCTTCAGAATGACATTGCCATTCAGAAAGAAAAGCTTCGGGTTGCTAAGTCGCGTCAAAGCCAACAGGTGGCTCAAGAGCAATATGTCTCTCAAGGTAATGAGCAGGTTGTTCAGCAACAACAGCAGCAGGCTCAGGCTGAGCAAGAGGTTCAACCTACAGAAGATGCGCTTGAGTGGCATGAAAGAAACCAGTGGTATGCTGACAAAGACAACGAAGAAAACATGAAGGCGACTCAATATGCCTACTATGTTCACTACAATTTAGCGAACGAAGGCTTTGATGTAGGCTCAGATGATTACTACGAAGAGCTAGATTCCCGTGTCGGTACGGTATATCCTCACACCAGATCCGCAAATAGTGGTTCAAAGGTCGTTAAGAATGAAGCTAGACCCGCTGTGCAAAGAGTCGCTTCAGCTACCCAAGGTGGTGGTCGATCAAAAACACAAGGCAATAAGAACGGCGTAAGCTTTTCTAAGTCAGAACTAGAGCGACTACAAAGTCTCAAGCCGCACAATATGTCTGAAGAGGCATGGTTGCAGCGAGTAGCTAAAGAGAAGCAGAAAATTGCATCAAGAGAGGCAAACTAAAATGGCAGAAGTAAAAGCAAACGCACGTTCATCCCGTGAATCGCAGTCACACGATAATACGACTCGAAGAAAACCGTGGCGTCCAGTGCGCTCATTAGAAACCCCTACACCACCCGAAGGTTACACTTATCGGTGGATCAGGGAATCAATGTTGGGACAAGAAGACCGAGCTAATGTCTCGCGTCGAATTAGAGAAGGTTGGGAACTCGTAAGAGGGACTGAGCTGCCTCCAGAATGGAGATCTCTACCAACAATGGATAATGGCAGGCACGAAGGCGTGGTTTACAACGAAGGGTTGCTGTTAGCGAAGATCCCTAACGAAACTGTGCAAGAGCGTAGAGATTACTATCAAGGTAAGTCTAAAGAGGCTACGGAAGCTTTAGATAACAACTTGTTTAATGAGTCTCGCAGCGATTCACGTTATGTTAAATACGATCCTCAGCGCGACAGCAACGTAACATTTGGTCGAAAATAAGAGGAATTCAAAATGGCGAATCAAGACGCTGCTTTTGGAATGAAGCCAGTCAGAATGATTGGTGGCGCACCCTACTCAGGCGGTCAGAGTCGATATCGTATTGCTGCGGATTATGGAACATCCATTTTTCAAGGCGACATGGTTGCGGCTGTGACAGGTGGTGGCATAGAGGTTCACGCAGATGGCGGGACTGTGCCTATAGTTGGTGTTTTTAACGGTTGTTCGTTCACAGACCCAACGTCTGGTGAGCAAACCTTTAGCAATTTTTACCCTGCAAGCACTGACGCTGCTGACATCATCGCATTTGTGATTGATGATCCAATGGTTGTTTTTGAGATCCAAGCTGCTATAGCTTTCCCAATTGCTGACTTGTTTGGTAACTTTGATATTGTCTATACGACTGCTGGATCTACCAAAACTGGCATTTCTGGAGCTGAGCTTCAAGTCACGGATGGTGGTACTGGCTTAACTTTGTCAGTTAAAGCAATAGACATATCTCAAGACCCAGCAAACTCAGACGTAGCCGCCGCACACACAAACGTGTTGGTAACTATCCAAAACCACCTGTTCGGCATCAAAGGCGCAGGCTTAGCATAAGGAGCTAAATAATGGCTATCTCAAGAGCACAACTAGCTAAAGAGCTAGAGCCGGGCTTAAACAGCCTGTTCGGTATGAGCTACGACAGCTATGACCGTGAATATGAGGAAATATTTTCTGTAGAAGACTCTCAAAGAGCCTTTGAAGAAGAAGTTCTCATTACTGGTTTCGGTAATGCACCAACCAAAACTGAAGGCCAAGGCGTTGTCTTTGACAATGCTACTGAGTCTTTCACCGCACGTTATACCCACGACACCATTGCGTTAGCGTTCGCGCTCACCGATGAGGCGGTTGAAGATAACTTATACGATTCGTTAGGTAAGCGATACGTTAAAGCTTTGGCTCGCTCTATGGCAAACACCAAAGAGGTCAAGGGTGCTGATGTACTGAACAATGCGTTCAGCTCAAGCTTCACTGGCGGTGACGGCGTGTCTTTGATCAACACAGCTCACGCACTTGCTGGTGGCGGTACTGCCGCTAACCGCGCAACGTCAATGGCTGACTTGAACGAAACGTCTTTGGAAGATGCGCTGATCGACATCAGCACATTTACTGATGACAAAGGTCTAACGATCTCTGTTCAAGCGTCTAAGCTTGTTGTTCCACCTCAGTTGGTATTTGTTGCTGACCGTATTTTGAACTCTACTTTGCGTTCTGGTACTGCCGACAACGACATCAACTCAATACGCAACACGGGTGTATTACCCGGCGGTTACACGGTAAACCATTACCTGACTGACCCAGATGCGTTCTTCATCTTGACCTCAGTAACTGACGCAGGCGAAGGCTTGAAGATGTTCCAGAGAACACAGATGGAAACTACAATGGAGCCTGACTTCACTACAGGTAACATCCGTTACAAGGCCCGTGAGCGTTACAGCTTTGGCTTTAGTGACTGGCGTGGCATCTACGGCTCACAAGGCGCGTAGATACCAAGCAATAAAAAAGGGGGCTTATGCCCCCTTTTTTTATGCCTTGTTTTAACCGCTTACGCGGCTTCCGCTTCGTTGAATTTAGCCTTGGTAGGGCGCTTGAAGAAGCCAAACTTCTCATCGTCCTCTGATGGCTGGATGGTTGCTGAGAATGATACTGAGCGACCTTTGACGTTCTCTAGCTTAGATGGCACTGAACCCCAAACCTTGAAGCCTCGGTCATCTTGAACCAACATCTTGAGAGTTGACCCGTACATGGATTCCTGCCATTTAGTGGTAAGAACGATACCGCTGATCTCAATCTTGCCTGTAGGGCATGATTCGGCAGTGGCGTAGATAGCGGCTTGCTCTGCCTCTCTAGCTTCTTGAGCCGCACGGCGTGGAACTATGATGAAGTCCTCAACCAACTTAGCAGCTTCAGAACATTTGTTGGCAACATAAACGTGGCAAACCAAATCACCGCGAGCCTCAAACACCTTGCCGGGCTTGATCATTAAAACGCCCTCTAAGGATTTGGCGAGCTTGTCAGCCACTTCAGCCTCAACGTAATCTATACGAAGCACGGGGCCATCAAATGCAGCCTCAAAACGGTTTATTCCAAACAAAGGGGCTTTTCTGTCTTCGGGCAGGAACTCGCCGCCCATGCAGGTCTTCTCAAAATCTTGCACCTCAAAGCCATCCGAGTCAAACCACCACCAACGCCAAATGTAGCCATCGTGTGGCGCGTGGAGCTTACCGCCGCTACCCTCTACTGGATACGCGCCGTTGGACTCAATTAGGTTTGCCAGCCGCGTTGCGCGTCCCTTAGCGGCAGCGGCAACTCGCGCATTTTGCGCTTCCATCTTTTCAGATACTGCTTTTACTAAATTTTCCATCATCATTCTCCGTTGTTATGCGTTCATTATACCTATCCCGTGTCTATGTGCAAGTCTGTATACACAAATAAATGAAAATAACTTAACTTTTTTTTATGATGATATTGGCATAGACTGGTGGCCTGAGATCAACTCAACCCTAGAAACCAGCTCAGTGGACGCTTACGAAGATTCTGGGGTTTAACTCTCGTAAGGAGAATTTAAGATGGCGAGTACAACTTTCAATGGAGCAGTACGCTCCGAAAACGGTTTTTCAGACGTTACGATAGCTGCCAAAACTGGCACAGTAACCACTAACAGCACCTACGGCACAAACGCCTCTATAGGCGGCACCCTTAACGTAACTGGCATAGCAACCGGCACATTTATACAACACGTTGGTTTTGCTTCTGGTGTTACTGTAAACAGCACCGCAGGTGACAGCCCTACTATTGGTACTTTTGTGCAGCCAGCAAATACTATTATCACTAACATTAAAATATTTTGCGATGTTGCCCCAGTAATTGGGTCAGGTGATATTGGTTACGAAGTTGGTACATCTTCTTCTGGCGCACAAATTGTTGCGACTCAGGCAGACGAAATCTTAGATGCTGGTACAACTGTTGTTGCTCACAACGTAACGATCACTGAACTAGTGCTTCAAACACAAGATGGCACAACAGCCCCAGCTTCTGTTCAATACACAGACGCAGCGCGTAACATCTTCTGTAACATTACCAACACGGTTGATGCTACAACGGCGGGATCGTTTACCTTTATCATCGAGTACGTTCAAATCGCGTAAGCAATTTTGCTGGGGCGGCAACGCCCCTTTTCTTTATAGGAGATTGTTATGACGTATATGGCTTCGGACATAAATGCGTTAACTATTAGCGATGAGGTTGCCGCAGACGCAGACTTTATTGTTACAGCAGCGCGACCAAACACCACAGCTACTTTAGCAAATACTTCGTTTGCTTCAGGTGGCGCTAGGATACTTGCTGTTGCTACAGCAGGCACAAGTGATAATGGCAAAACAACTACGATCACAGGCACTGATGTATTTGATAATGTTGTATCAGAAGTTATTACATCTACAGGTTCTGCTGAGTCAGTAGCTGGTGAAAAATATTTTAAGACTGTTGCATCTGTTGTTTGTTCTGCACAATATGCAGGCAACATAACTGTAGGTTCTACTGCAAGCGCAGCACAAGCCGCTCAAGGATCAAACAGAGTTAGATTAAAAGGCTTGTCTGTTGTCTCTGGAGGCACTGCTGGAATTGTTGAGTACATAAATGGTACTCCAGAATCAGGCACAACTTTGTTTAAGTCTCGTACCATAGGTACAGATAACGCGACTGTAGATAGAAGCATACCTTCTGAAGGCGTTTTGTTTAAAGATGGATTATCAACAAAGTACACTGTTGGCACGGTAGATATGATTACCTTGTTCTTTGCTTAGGGATTATTTATGGCCACTTCAAGCAGCAGAGATTTTGAGCCAGATGTAGCGGAATATATCGAGGAAGCATTTGAAAGATGTGGCCTTGAGTTTCGTACTGGCTATGATGGCGTAACAGCCAGAAGATCACTTAACTTGTTGTTTGCTGATTGGGCTAATAGAGGGTTAAACCAGTGGACTGTTGCTAACACCACAACAACCCTAACCCAAGCTGCTGAGTTTATTGATTTAACAACATCAACGATTGATGTCCTAGATGTTGTAATTAGACGCACAGATGGCTCAACAACCACTGACATATCAATGGATCAAATTGGCAGGTCTGAGTACTGGAACCTTCCAAATAAATCTACTCTGTCTAGACCGACACAATGGTTCTTAGATAAGCAAATTACTCCACGCCTTTACATTTGGCCAGCATCTGAAAACGCTACAGACCAATTGATTATCAATCGTCTTGTTCGTATAGAAGATGCTGATGCTAGTGTGAATACAGTAGATATTCCTTTTAGATTCTACCCCTGCTTGGCTGCTGGTTTGTCTTACTATATCGCGTTAAAGAAAGCTCCAGATCGTGTTCAGTTGTTAAAGACTTTATATGAAGAGGAGTTTTCTAGGGCTGCGGACCAGGATCAAAGCAGAGCATCTTTAACGATCTCTCCTGGCCTTAGATCTAGGATAGCCTAATGGCTTTTGCCTCTGGCAAGCATGCAATTGCCATATGCGACAGATGTGGATTTGAGTATAAGTATTTAAGCCTTAAGCGAGAGTGGACTGGGTTTAGAGTTTGCTCTGAATGCTTTGAAGTAAAACACCCGCAGCTTGAACCAATAAGTCACATTGCTGACCCTGAAGCGTTAAGATTCCCAAGACCAAGCGCATCCGCTACTTCTGTGGCTGGTGCAGGTGTTGTAAGAACAATTGATGCAAATCAAATGATGTCTACTACTGGCGATGTAATTGGATCTGAGTTTAGTCAAGATGCCGCTACAGGCGAAATTGGAACAGTAACGGTGGCCATAACATGAGTTTTACATTAGCGACATTAAAGTCAACAGTTCAAGACTATTGCGAAACAGCAGAAACAACTTTTGTTGCAGACCTTCCTACGTTTATTAAAGAAGCTGAAGAGCGAATATTAAAGAACGTAGAACTGCCTGTGTTTAGAAAGAACGTGACAGGCACTGCGACCACAGACAACCCATACGTTTCTACACCATCTGATTTTCTAGCGCCGTATAGCTTTGCTGTAATATCAAGCAATGTGTATTCATATCCTTTGCTTAAGCACGTTTCTTTTATAAGAGACTATACGCCAAACGCATCAACCACTGGTTTGCCAAAGTATTATGCGTTGTTTGATGACACTACATTTCTTGTAGCGCCTACTCCTGATGCTGCCTACACCATAGAATTGCACTATAAGTTTAGACCAGCATCATTGACCGCTGGCGCAGAAAGCGGAACAACCTGGCTATCCGAAAATGCACCAGATGCTTTGTTGTACGGTACACTTGTAGAGGCAGCAACATTCTTAAAGGTTCCAGAAGAGGTTGCTCAGTACGAACAAAGGTTTATATCAGCGACATCAGCCCTCAAGAAGCTTGGTGAGGGATACGGCGCTCGTGAAGAATTTAGATACGATATTTCTAGGGGATAACATTGTCATTTTTTAAAGCTCCACAACTTAAGGTCGGTACAGTATCGGTAACGACAACAGAGAATGGAGGGCATGATGTAGAGTTCTGGTCAGAATCTGCATCAAATAAAATTGTAAGTGTTGGGGGGGATTGTCATCCTGTTATTGCAGATCAAGCTGTTGCTTTTAAGGATGCCGTCAATAAAGTTATTGCGTACTATATGAAAGAAGCAATTAAGAGCGATAGGACTACACTTATTGCTGAATTTGAACGTCAAGGCCATAGGAATATGGCAGACATAATTAGGAGTCTATAATGGCTATTACAACCGCGCTATGCACTAGCTTTAAAGTTGAGATCTTGAAAGGCGTTCACAATTTTACTGCTGACAATGACCAATTTAAACTGGCTCTGTATACAAGTTCTGCAACACTAAATGCAGCCACCACTGCGTACACATCGTCCAATGAAACTAGTGGCACGAACTACACTGCAAAAGGTGAGTTCCTAACGTCTGTAACTCCTGTTGCTAGTGGCACTACAGCATTGGTTGACTTTGCCGATTTAACTTTTTCCAATGTTACAATTACAGCAAATGGCGCGTTGATCTTTAACGAGGTCGCTAGTGGCGACCCATCCGTATGTGCGTTAGCTTTTGGTGCGGATAAGACCTCTACCGCTGGGGACTTTACTATTCAGTTCCCCGCAGCCGACGCATCTAACGCGATTATTCGCATCGCATAGGGCATAACGTGTGGCAGCTATTAGCGGATGGGGCAGAGGTACTTGGGGCGAAGCTGGATGGGGCGAAACACTCCCAGTCACTGTCACGGGTGTCGCAGGCACTTCGGCTATCGGGTCTGTCACGGTTTCGGCGGCGGCTGATGTCAATGTTACGGGTGTTGTCGGTACGGGCGCGGTTACTATTCCTACGGTTGATGCCGAAGCAAATGTTACCGTCACAGGAGTTGTTGGCACAGGCGCGGTTACTACCGTCACTGTGGATGCGGAAGCCAATGTTCCTGTTACTGGTGTGGCGGGAACGTCTGCCCTCGGAACAATCTCTCTTGTTTCAAACAACACAATCGTACCGACAGGGCTTCAAGGAACTTCTGCAATTGGTACGGTATCGACTAAAGCCAATGCCGACATTGATGTTATTGGCGTTAGTGGTACTGGCGCAAGTGGCCCGACAAACGTCTGGAGTCTTATTATCACCGGGCAAACAACAACTTG
>ENA-OSJC01002088-OSJC01002088.1-marine-metagenome-genome-assembly--contig:-NODE-2088-length-15424-cov-4.065094_pt1 | contig 15424 bp, 22 predicted proteins | sample MGYA00237885_ERZ534234 | MGnify/ENA primary metagenome ERZ534234 (study PRJEB26413, sample SAMN06343907) | marine metagenome | isolation source: coastal waters | place: Atlantic Ocean: West Antarctic... | reverse complement strand
AACTATCAAATAAAGAAGACAGACAGACCAAAAAATTATTTAAAACTAAACATAACAATAAAATGAGCGCAATTCAAAATTTACAACAAAGAATTACAGAGTTAGAGGGTGACCTTTTAGAAGCAAAATCAAATTCGCACGTATATGTACACGAAACAAATACGCTACATTGTTCAGACGGTGAGCTGTATATGCATTACGGAGACATAAACGAAGAGAAAACAATCGTGTTTAATGTAACCTCATTGTTTAATGACTTACCACATATTATAGAAATGGTCAGCAAAGAAAACGACAAGAATACAAAAGACATTAATTCACGTATTAAAGAAAGCGCCAAAAAACTATGATTCTTTTAATCGACGCCGACAGTTTAATATTTGCCAGTTGCTATCGTAAACGAGAAACGCCTGAAGACGAGCCATTCTTTTCAGACATAGCAGACGCACGAAATAAGTTTGACGAGCAGTATATGAACATTGTAAATCACTTAGAGGAAATATACGCCGTCGATAAAGTATTAACTTTTAGCGGATCAAAAGGTAATTTCAGAAAATTAATTACTAAAAAATATAAGTCTAATAGAAATTATAATAATCTGCCACCATTATTAAACGAGATGCATCAATTCGTAAAAGAACAATATGATAGTATTTCAGGATACGGAGTTGAAACAGACGATATGGTTGCTAGGTATTGGTACAACATAAGTCAAGACATAGGACGAGACGAAGTAATTATAGTGAGTTGTGATAAAGACTATTTACAATTCCCAGCAATAATTTACAATTATCATTGGAACACTAGACAGATTATAGATGTAAGCGAAGACGAGGCAGTATATAATTTTTACTCTCAAATGGTGGTTGGGGATTCTGCCGATTGCGTCAACTATTTTAAGGGACGTGGGGTTAGGTTTGCTCAGAAATACTTTTCAGAATGTGAAACTAAGTATCAATATACGCGAAAATTATACGAACTATTTAAAGAAAAATATAAGGGAAAAGCAAGACAGAAATATATAGAATGCTATCACCTTTTAAAATTAAGAACAAACTAATGAGACAGTTTAAACCATTAAAAAAAGATAAACCAAACAACAAACAAAAAGCTATTAGAAAAAAGCAAAAAGAAAGGTTTGTTGAAGAGGGTAGAAAACCAAAAATAAAACGAAATGGGGTTTTAATAGTAGAAAAATAAATTATAAAACTAAGAACAAAATGATAGCAAAATTATTAAGCATATTAGGAATTAAAATTTGTAAAGATATTCCAAGAAAAAACATAATTAAAAATGGTAGAAACAAAAACGGATATACTGGAGTAGCAGTAAACGGAAAAAAGTGGGTTGCTAAAATTAATATTAATAATAAAAGAATACATTTAGGAACATTTAAATCACCTGAAGAAGCATCTCAAGCATATCAAAAAGAACTAAATAAATTATGAAAGACTTAACACCTTTACAAATTGGTGATAAAATTATATCTGTTACTGGAATTAATCTATACGAAAATACGCGCAAAAAAGCCTTTGTAGAACACAGGGCTTTATTATGTTATATACTAAGAGACAAACTACAAATGAGATGGACGTTTATAGCTGCTTTCTTTATCTCTCAGGGTAAACATATGGATCACGCTAATTGTATGCACCTATTTAAGATGTACCCAATATATAAGAAAGACAATAAAACATTAGATATAATAGAAAACATATTTGCTTTTAAATCTAAAATACCTCTAGACGAAATAGACAAAGTAAATTACCTAGAAAATAAATACGGCACATTAGAAGCAGAATACCTAAAACAAAAAGAACAACTTAAAAACCCATTGGTAAAATTAGTGATAGATATTCCTGACAATAAAATAGTAGATGCAAAGGATAGAATTAAACTAATGAAAAAAAGCTGGGAATGGAAATAACAATAATATGAAATTAAAACATTTAGATTTATTTAGTGGTATTGGTGGTTTTCATTTAGGATTTCAAAAAGCAGGTTTTGAATTGGAAACTTATTTTTCAGAAATAGATAAATACGCAATAGACGTTTATAAACATAACTTTAAAAATAGCAAATATGTCGGATCAGTTACAGATATTCAATCAAAAGATTTACCAAAAATTGACCTTATCACTTTCGGATCACCTTGTCAGGATTTTAGTTTGGCTGGAAAAAGGAAAGGTATGCAAGGAGCTAAAAGTTCCCTTATTAGTGAAGCAATACGACTCATTAGCGAATGTAGACCACGTTTTTTTGTGTGGGAAAATGTTAAAGGAACATTCAGCTCAAACAATAGCGAAGACTTTTGGGCAATTATCCAAGCCTTTACCAACATTGGGGGTTATAGACTTGAATGGCAATTGCTTAATACAAGTTGGTTTTTACCCCAAAATCGAGAGAGAATCTACCTTGTCGGATATCTTGGAGAAAAAAGTGGAAAAGAAATATTTCCTATCAAAGAAAACGCTAAAAAGATTAATGAGTTACAAAGACAACAAGCAAATACCAATACACTTACAACAAGATACACAGCAACAGGTTCTGGAAGTTACATTACTGAACGTAAATTCATTCCACAAAAAATAGGAGACTATCGATATGATGAGGGATTTAGATGGCGAAAAGATAATAACAGTCCAACATTAACATTATTATCTAGTAAAATTTATATTAAGAAAAAAGAAATTAGAAGATTAACCCCACTAGAATGTGAAAGACTACAGGGATTCCCAGATAATTGGACACAAAAAGGGTGTAATGATTTAATCTCAGATGGACAAAGATATAAGATGTGTGGCAATGCAGTAACAGTAGATGTTGTAGAAGCTGTAGCTAAAAAAATAAAATCGAACTTTAATTACGTTATATAGATGTAAAAGATTGATTAATCAATAAAATATCAATTATGGATAAAAGAAAAAAAAATGGTGGTTTAAGGGCAGGATCTGGTAGACCAAGAAAAGCAGATGAGGTAAGGCTAATAGAAAAGCTAGACAACATCATTGACAATGACGAGGTGATTAAAACACTAGGTCAGCAGATCCTAAAAGGAGACTCTAGGGCTATGTCTTTATACTTTGGGTATAGATACGGCAAACCAAAAGAGTCGGTCGATATAACGTCGTCTGAAGGCTTTACAGTAAACTTTAAAGACCTCATCGAATTTAAGTGATCCAGGTAAATAAAAAATACGCACCAATTAAAAACGCTGACTCTCGATACTTTATAGTTACAGGCGGTAGAGGTTCAGGCAAATCATTTTCTATTAATCTACTTTTAGTCCTACTCACATATGAAGCAGGACATACTATCTTGTTTACTAGATTTACATTAGCCTCAGCTTACATTTCCATTATACCTGAATTTATACAGAAGATAGAAGCTCTAAACAAAGAGGCAGATTTTCATATCACAAAAGACGAGATTATAAATAAGCACTCAGGAAGCAAGATAATCTTTAAAGGTATTAAGACCTCATCGGGTGACCAAACGGCAAACCTAAAGTCTCTAACAAATGTTAGCACCTGGGTGATGGACGAAGCAGAAGAGCTAGTAGACGAAAACATCTTTGATAAGATTGACCTGTCTGTGAGAAACCTTAAAAATCAAAACAGAGTAATAATGATATTGAATCCAGTCACAAAAGAGCATTGGATTTACTCTCGTTTTTTTGAGGATAAGGGTGTAATGGAAGCTAGTAATTTAACTAAAGGAAACACGACCTATATACATACGACATACTTAGACAACATCGACAATCTATCACAAAGCTATTTAGAGCAGATAGACAATATCAAGACTAGAAGACCAGACAAGTACAAGCATCAAATGTTAGGTGGTTGGTTATCTAAAGCTGAGGGTGTAATATTTAGCAACTGGAAAATAGGACAATTTCAAAAGGTAGGAGTTTCTGTCTATGGTCAAGATTATGGATTTGCCGCAGATCCTTCAACTTTGGTTGAGGTTAATATTGACAGTACAAATAAACAGATATATTTAAAGGAATGTTTTTACCTAAATGGGCTGACTACAACACAGATTGCAGAACTCAATTTAAAACACGCTGGAAGGGATCTAATAGTAGGTGACTCAGCAGAACCTCGTCTACTATCAGAAATAAAATCAAAGGGCTGTAACGTCGTTAAAGCAATTAAAGGACAGGGATCAATAACATACGGTATTTCACTATTACAAGATTATGACCTCATAGTAGATGAGAGTAGTATTAATTTAATCAAAGAACTAAACAACTATTCGTGGTTAGAAAAGAAGTCAAAAACACCGCAAGATTCCTGGAATCATTTAATCGATGCGATTAGATATTCTGTCTCCTACCAATTACAGAACCCAAATAGAGGAATTTATCACCTGTCTTAAAATAAGTTATTAAATTTATTGTTTATAACAAATAAAGTATTACCTTTGAGTATAATTAAAAATAGAACAAATGAAAATTATTAAGACTTACAAAGACAAAGAAAATTGGTTTGAAACAACCAAAGAAGAAATGATAAAAAGAACTGAAGATATTTATCTTAACCCTATACAAGTATTTAAAGACATAGGAAAGATTGAATCTAATTGGGCAATTTGGAAATTAAAATAACAACTATGGAATATTTAGTACTATTTATGTGTATTGGATTTTGTGTATTAGCGACATTTATTAACCTTAACAAAGACAAATAATTATGAACGGAATTAAGAGATTTATTAAAACGAAATTAGTAGCATTTAATTTAAAGCCTACTAAAGTGATTATATTACAAACTGGATTAGTGTGCGAACATTTTGCAAATGGTAAAATAAACGTCATATGAGTTGGGACGACTTCTTAAATCCTCACGAACAGCCTGAGTTTGAATGTGGAGTATGTGGAAAACCAATGCACGAAGATAGAGGAACTTGTAGCAATAGCTGCTACGATGCGGATATGATGTAAGCATAGCTCAGGATACTTACATCCAAAGGGTGGTCAGAAATGGCTACCTTTTTTTATTTAATTTAATCAGTACAAAGTTTAACTAAAAATACGTTATATATATATGAAAGCAGATTTACTAATACCAAATAAGCTAAGTGAGATTTCTTTAAAGCAGTATCAAAAGTTCTTAAAAGTTCAAGAGAATTACGATAATGATTATTTGATTCAATGTAAAATGATCGAGATATTTTGTAATCTAGAACCTGAAATGGTACTACGTTTAAAAGTAGGCGAAGCAGACAAGATAACAAAAATACTAAATTCTATATTTAAAGAAGAGACTAAATTAATTAGAAGGTTTAAGTTAGACGGAATTGAATACGGACTAATACCTGATTTTGACGATATGTCTTTAGGTGAGTACATAGATTTAGATACGCACATAGGAAATTGGGACAACATCTTAATAGCTATGAATGTACTATTTAGACCTATTGATAAAAAGATAGGTGAAAAATATACTATAAAAGAATATGACATAACATCAAATGAAAAGCTAAACGAAATGCCAGTAGATATTGTCTTAGGCGCAGTTTTTTTTTTGTACAATTTAGGACTGGACTTATCAAAAACTATGATAATCTATTTGGAGGAACATCAGAAGGACAGTTCAGCTCATCAGCAAATTTTTCACGAAAATATGGATGGTATCAAGCTCTTTTCTCAGGACTTGCACAGGGGGATATTAGACGACTTGAAGATATCACTCAATTAAATGTACATAGTTGTTTATACTCATTAGAATATATGAAAGAGAAATCAGAACTAGAAGCAAAACAAATAAAAAAGAATTTTAAATAATGGCAAATCAGGGAGTAAGAGGGTTTTTTCAATTAACGGAAACAATTAAAACAGAGTTGTTAAAAGACGTAAATGTTAACACTTGTACTATAGGTGATATTACAGATGTCAACTTAAATAAACAGGATATATTTCCTCTTAGTCATATCATTATAAATAACGTAGTAGACGAAGAACAAGTCTTAAAATTTAACATTACTGTTTTAGCCTGTGACATTGTAAACCAGTCAAAGGAATTTACTGTAGATAGATTTAAAGGTAATAACGACGTCCAGGATATCCTTAACACGCAACTTGCAGTCCTTAACAGATTAATTCAGAGGTTAAGAATGGGGACTTTATATACTGATATGTATCAGCTAGACGGCAGTCCTACCTTAGAACCTTTCTACGATCGTTTTGAGAATCAATTAGCGGGTTTTAGTGCTACTATGACAGTTATGATTTATAATGATATATACATCTGTTAAATGGCATTTAAACAACTAGAGTCTGTAATGACTCAATACGCTAAATATGTTATTCAGCAGTCGAAATCAAATTTGACTAAAAACAAACCATACAGTCAAGGCGGTGGAGCTTTGTATAATTCACTAGACTATAAAGTCATTCAAGATAGTGAAGCAATGATAGTCGAATTTATGATGGAAGATTACGGCGTATATGTTGACAGAGGGGTGAAGGGAGTAAACTCTACATATCCCGAAACTAGAAAAGCAAAATCACCATTTCAATATGGATCAGGAACAGGAATAAAAGGAGGTCTAACAAAAGGGATTGAAGAATGGCTTAAAAAAAAGAAACTAAGATGGCGTGATGACTTAGGTCGTTTTATGACATATAAATCTATGCGTTATTTAATAGTTAAGAAAATATATTTTCAGGGACTTAAAGCAAACACATTTTTCTCTAGACCTTTTAAGGCTGGAGTAGATAAATTCGAATTAAAATTATCAAAAGCATTTGCAGCAGACATAGAATCACAAATGGTTTACGGACAAAAAAAATAAAAAATGGCTACAAATTACGCATTACGATCACCATTATACGCAACGGCAAATTATGTCTCAGCAACATTGGGACAATTTAAGTTTAGAATATTAACAGGAACGACAGTATTATATACAATCATAAAACCTGCGTCAAGTGGTGTTGACTGTTTTATAGAGGTTGCTGAATTATTAAGAGATTATTTAAACATAACTTTTGATGGTACAAATTATACACCTCAAAAAATTTCTTTTGAAATAAGAAATACACCACAAACCGCCGCAGGAGTTAATTTAAATTCAGAGGGTTTGGCATTATCAGGAGACGGTTGGGAGGCTTACGGACTATTTACAGACGGTAAAAATCCTGAATTACCATTTGAAAACAGACAAAAACCTACCTGGTTATTGCCTGAAAAATATCCTGTTACTGGAACGCCTAACGATGACTTCTTTGTATATGTTCCTTTTGACGTTGGTGGTACTGTTGCTGGAATATCCTTTGGCGGCGTTGTATCGTTTTTTCCCTTTTCAGATGCAGCCACATCAATAAATCCGTCAACAATAGGAGCGCCATTAACAATTAGTAGAATCGGATGTACCAAATACGGAACAGGACGTAAAATTACATTTATAAATAAATACGGAGTACTACAAGATTTATGGTTTTTCTTAAAAGCTGTTAAAGATATTTCTAGAACAAACGAAAGTTTTCAATCAAATACTCTTACCTCATCAGCAAATTTTTCTCAGACTAATGCGCCAACAAAATTATTTAATACTAGAGCAAAACAAAAACATACTTTATCTAGTGGTTATTATCCTGAATATATGAACGCTTCATTTGAAGAGCTTTTATTAAGCGAGTACGTTTGGTACACTAGAGCTGAAGACGATCAGCCAAATAGCTTAGAAACGATTCCTGTGATAGTTAAAACCTCATCAATAAAATACAAAACAAATTTAAACGACAGTCTAATAGAATACGTCATAGAATTTGAGGACGCATTTGACTATATAAATAACATCCGATAAATGCAGGAACTACAATTATATATAGAAAGTGAAAGGTTAGATTTATTTAAAGATGAGTCTATAACGCTTACGCAGACTATTCAAAATATTAAAGACGTTGCTAAGGTTTTTACCTCTTTTACTCAGACCTTCAATGTTCCTGCTTCAAAGACAAATAACAGGATTTTTAAACACTATTATAATTTTCATATAGTAAATAACGATGACAATTCTATAAGTGGATTTGATGCTAGGTTAAAAAAGTCAGGTAAAATTGAGTTAAATACGATACCATTTAAAACTGGAAGAATAAAATTAGAAGGCGTAGGATTAAAAAACAACTTAGCACATACTTATAAAATTACGTTCTTTGGAAACACAGTCGAACTACCTGATATTTTAGGCGATGACAAACTAGATTCCTTATTATTTGGAAGCTCAGATTATGATTTAGAATATAAAGCGTCTACTATTAGAGCTTATTTAATGACGTCTCAAGGCAATGGAAAATTAATCGTACCCTTAATAACGCATACACAAAGGCTATATTATAGCGGTACTGTATCTTCAAATACAGACAATCTTTTTTTTCAAGGTGGTACAATTCAAGGCGTACCATTTTCAGAGTTAAAATTTGCGATAAGATTATACGAATTAATATTAGAGATAGAAGACAAATACACAGTAGCTAATGGTTATGCAAATAACCTTATATTTTCTAGAGATTTTTTTAATACTTCAAACCCTGCTTTCTACAATTTATATATGTGGCTACATAGAAAGAGTGGTAATGTAAATCCACCTCAACAGGTTATATCATTTACTAGTCCTTCACCGTCTTGGACAGGAACACAAACCCAAATCTTACGAAACGGAAACACGATTTTTATACCTTCTACTTTTTTCTTAGGTTCAAACGGTCGTATTTTAGATAATGAAATTAAGGTAACACCAGCGAATCAAAGTCAGTCTGTCGATTATCAAATAGTCGTATTTCTAAATGGTGCGCAAGTTGCAATATCTTCAAGCGGTACTGGTCAAAGAACTTTAACTTTAGCATCTCAATTTTTAATACCAAATGGTGTTTTAACTGTGAGTCTTTTACATTCATCGGTTATGGTTATTCAAGCTATGGAATGGGAATTTGAAGGTGACTTTACCGTTTCAGGTCAGCCAGGTAGAACGTCATTTACAGACACTTTTAACACTCCTGCAAATTGGACAGCAGCAGCAGTATTTTCTTTTGATGTAAGACAGCAAATACCTGATATGACAATTATATCTTTTCTGACATCAATGTTTAAGATGTTTAATTTAGTTGCTTATTTAAATGATTCAAACGTCATTGTAGTAAGACCGCTAGAGGCTACTTCTGTGTCGTCATTTGTTTCAGGTAAAAACTTTTCTTATTTAACTGATGACGATATAAGCAACGAAAATGCGCCAGTAAATTATAATATTTCTGAATTTGTAGATACAAAAACAAGCGAAGTAAACATAGCTTTACCATATAAAGAAATCGTATATGAGTATGAAGGTCTAGGGACGTTTTTAGCTAAACAGCATAATCAATTATTTGGTAGTGACTGGGGAACTTTAGGATACATCGGTGGTACTGATCCTGAAGGAACAGGGGGTATTAATTTTAACGCCTCTACAGAGACTTATAAAGTTACTGTTCCATTAGAACATATGAAGTTTGAACGTCTAGTAAATGCAGCTAATGGAGCGAATACGGATATACAATGGGGATACTCAGTAAACGAAAATCAACAGCCATTTATAGGAAAACCTTTAATATTTTATGCAATATTACAAACAAGTGCTACACCAATTAGCTTTATAAATACACCGACATCTACGCAATCAACAAACGCATATTGGACACCGTCTAACAGTTTAGTTTTAGGAAATGCAGGAACAAAGCAAAACATAAATTTTAATAATGAGCTAAACGAGTTTACGGGAACTAATACATTTATAGACACTTTGTTTAATGTCTATCACAGTAATTATATAATTGACGTATTTAACACTAGCAGAAGACTAACAAAAATCACTTCATATTTACCTTTAAATATACTATTCAATTTTGAATTAAATGATACGTTTACAATCGGTTTAAATACATATATAATAAACTCTATAACTACCAATTTGCAAAACGGTAAAAGCAGTATGGAATTACTAAACAAGGTATGATAAAAAATATAATAGAAGTACTAAAAGCCGTAAATGGCGAAACGGAAATAATTAGAATAGCTCAAGGCAAATATAAATTAGCTGAGTCTTTTCGTGAAGGATTTAAACAAACAAAAAGACAATTAAAATGGCAGAAAAAATAGAAATTGAATTTGAGTTAAAATACAAAGACGCTTTAAAAAATGTTGATAAACTTGAAAAGGAGTTAAAAGACGTCCAAGAAACAATAAAGAAGTCTAACGAAGAGACTGTAAAAGGTATTGAAGATGTAGAAAAATCCGCTGAGGGTGGTGCAAAGGGTATTAAAAAAGTAGGACTAAGCATTAAGAACATAGCGTCTGCTGTCGGAATAGTTGCATTATTACAGAAGGCTTTTGAATTTGTATCTAATGCCATCCAAGAAAACCAGCAAGTTATGGACGGTTTGAATATAGTTTTTGAAACTGCTCAGATTGTTTTTAACCAGGTATTAAATGCCTTTATAGATATTTATAAAAGCGTTACACAGACATCAGAGAATTTTGATGCTTTAGGTAAAGTTATAAGCGGTCTAATGACGTTAGTTTTTACACCTTTTAAACTCTTGTTTTTTGAAATAAAAGCAGCATTACAAGTAGCAAATTTAGCTTATCAAAGTCTTTTTGGTGATTCTGAATCTGTTGAAGCAGCTAAACAAGCGCTTATAGAAACTGGTGAATCAATTAAAAAAGTAGGAACAGATGCTGTAGAGGCGGGTAAATCTATTGTAGAGAATTTTAGTGAAGCAGTAACCGAAGTAGGAGACATAGCAGGAAAAGTCGTTGAAGGGTTTGGAAAAGTTAGTATAAAAGTTGCAACAGAAACAGCAAAATCAAATATTCAATTAAAGAAATCAGCAGCTATAGCAGCGGCTGAATCTAGAATGGCTTTAGAAAGATACGCAACAGAATCCGAACAACTAAGACAACTTAGAGACGACGACAGAAACAGTATCGAAGACAGAATAAAAGCAAATAACAATCTTAAAACTGTTTTACAAAACCAACAAAAAGAAATGTTGGCAAACGTCGCTATGATTGAGAAAGCTGCTCAGGCTCAATTTAATTTAACAGGAAAAGACGAAGACTATATTGCATTACTAGACGCTAAAGCAGAAAAGCTAGGAGTTATTTCAGCTATTGAAGGATTTAATTCTGAGCAGAAGTCAAATGATACAGCTTTAACTAAAGAACAAATTGATTTAACAAAATCACAACTAGAAAGTGAGTCATTATTATCAATAGAACGCCAAAGATTTAACGCAGAACAGATTACTGACGAGGTAGCTAGGTTAACTAGAATGCAAGAGATAGACGCTATTGAAAAGGAACAAGAGACGCTAAGACTTCAGGGAATAGTTGACACAGCTAACGCAGGAACACAGGCTAAAATCGACGCGCAAACAGCTCTAAATGAATTTATGGAGACGTCAAGACAAACCGACGTCACTAGAAAAACTGAAATAGCAACAGCCGAATTAGAAAGAGATAAAGAAAACACAGAGAAAAAAATTGCATTAGATAAAGAGTTATCCGATTCTAAAAAACAAGCCTTTGACGATTTAATCGCTTTAGGTGGAGCAGAAACGAAATTTGGTAAAGCTATGTTAATTGCAAAACAATTACTTTTAGCAAAGGAATTAATAATGGAAATTAAATCCACTATAATGAAAGCTAAAAATTCTGCAACTGCAACAGTTATTAAAGCATCTGAAGCAGGAGTAGACGTGGCAAGTGGAGCAGCCAAGGCAGCATCTGCATTACCTCCACCATTAAACATACCATTGATTATTGGATACGCAGTACAAGCCGTCGGAATTATAAGCTCAATTAAAAGTGCTATGAGCGCTTCTAAACAAGCAACGTCTAAAGTAGGTGCTAGTGGAACAACACCACAAATAGAAGCTCCTAGCGCGTCAGCAGGATCTATACCGTCTGCGCCTCCTGAATTTAATACGGTTGGAGCTAGTGATACAAATCAGTTAGCCGATGCAATAGGTGGACAATCACAGCAGCCAATACAAACTTTTGTCGTAAGTCAAGATATCACCTCTGCTCAGAGTTTAGAACGCAATATTGTAACTGGTGCAACAATAGATTAACAAAATTGAACTTTAAATACGTTATATAAATATGAGAATAGTAGAATTAATTTTAGACGAGGATCAGGAAGAGGGAGGAATCGAAGCAATCTCAATAGTAGAAAGCCCTGCCATCGAATCTGACTTCGTAGCATTAGAGTCTCAAGAGATAAAACTTGCGACAGTAGACAAAGAAAAACGAATCTTATTAGGAGCTTTATTGATTCCTAATAAACCAATATACCGAAACGGAGCGGAAGGTGAATATTATATATTCTTTTCCAAAGAAACAATCGTAAAAGCGTCACAGATGTATTTACGAAACGGTAACCAAAACAGTACGACTCTTGAACACGATCAGACATTGAAGGGTTTGACGTTAGTCGAGAGTTGGATTGTTGAAAGCGAAACAGAAGACAAGTCAAGAAAATACGGTTTAAATGTACCAATAGGAACTTGGATGGGATCTGTCAAGGTCAATAACGAAGACGTTTGGCAGGAATATGTGGAGACAAACAAGGTGCGCGGTTTTAGTATAGAAGGCTATTTCAGCGACCGTATGGAGACTAAAGATAAAATCAAAGAAGATATGTCAGAAGAAAAAATAGCTGAACAATTACTTTCTAAAATAGAAAACATTGTAAAAGGTGAAAAAGTAAAGTTAAATATTTCTACAGATGTTAAAAAAATAATTAGTGATGCGGTAGATTCTGAACAAGGTTATGATGAACCTTTTAGTTTTGTAGTTAAAGCTGAACAATCATTTGTTAAATATGAAACTGAAGCTGAAAGTGTATTAAAAAGATTAGTTTCAGTAAAGTCTGAAGCTGAAGCTGCAATAGATGCTTTAGGTATTAATAGAAATACTTATGGATTATTAGACGATTTAGACAAATACGAAACAATATTAAAAGAATCCGTTAAAAAAGCTCAAAAAAACATTCAAGCATTAAAAAACATATCATAAATTAAATAAACATATGAAAACACCAAAAGAATTAAATAAGATTTACGATAGATTACCTAAAGACAAAGTCGAGTTAGCTAAAGTTGAATTAGGAATAGTAGATGACTTAGGTAAATTAATGACTAAACTAGAAAAATCTAATGTAGATGAGAAAGAGTATCAAAAAGTTATTAAGGAATTTAATAAAAAACAAACTGTAATAGTAAAAGAAATCCAAAAACTGGAAACTGCTAAAGATAAGTTAGAAGAAAACGGACAAAAAATGCTAAATCAAAATAATGATATTTTTGATAAAGTTGATAATCTTTTAGACAAAGCAAGAAAAGCAGCAAAAGAATTAGGCGTAAAACCTGACTCAATTGCTAATTTTAAAAAAGCAGAAGGGTTAATGGACAACTTAGTTATCGCTAATATTACTCGTGATTTAGAAGACAATGGATATTTTTAATAAAATAAACTTTAAATATGGCTCAAAGAGAAAACGACAAAACATTTATAGCTAGTAGAACGTCGCCTAACGGTGGCGAAAGAGCTTGTCTATGTTGGGACACTAACACCTACTCAATAAGCTGCTGTGACGGCTCTATGAGGGCGCAAGGCATAGGCGTAATAACAAGAACTTAAACTGAAAATACAAAATTTAATAATTAATACGTTATATATACATATGAAATCAACTGCAATGATTAATCAAATCAAAACACTTCTAAACATCGAGGTTAAACTTGAGGAAATGAAGTTAGAAAACGGAACAGTAGTTTCGGCTGAGTCCTTCGAAAAGGATAAAGAAATTTTTATTAAAACTGATGACGAGCTTGTAGCTATGCCAGTAGGTGAATATCTTTTAGAAGATGGACGTTTAGTAGTAGTAGAAACAGAAGGCTTAATAGCTGACGTTAGAGACGTGGCAGACGACGCTCCTGCAAAAGAATCTGAAGAAGGTGAAGAAATTACTGAAGACCTAGAAGAAAAAGACGAAAAGGAAGAAAAGAAAGAAATGGGTTACGCAACTAAAGAGGAATTATCTTCAGCAGTTAAAGAAATCAAAGCTAATATCGAAGAAATTAAAGAAATGATGATGCCTAAAGAAGAGGAAGAGTCAACTTTAAAATCAAGAACAGTTAAAGAAGAATTTTCTGAAGCTGCAACTAAGCCAATCAAACACAATCCTGAAACAAAATCTGATTCTAAGAAAGTAGAATTTGCAAAAGGAAAAATGGGCGCAACAGCTTTAGATAGAGTTTTATCAAGATTAAATAAATAATATAAATAAATAAAATAAATATGGCAACTTTTAATTACACATCAAACGATGCAGAGTACAATCAAGTAGGTCAATCTTATTACACAGCAACAGGAGATATTTCTGAAGGTGATATAGGAAATGACCACAACGTAGCAACAGACGGATTAACAATCGGTATTCCAAAAATTACAACTGGGAATATAGGAATGTCAATCTTTTTTAGAAATACAGGAGCTGATGGAAACAACAAATTAGTTGTATCACCAGACGATTCAAACAAAATTGTAGGTGGAATGACTCAAGCAGCAGCAGTTTTTCACGCATCAGGAGTATTAGGAAAAGACTTAATTAACACAAAGGCAACATCTAAATTAGGTGACTGGGTAGAATTAAGAGCAGTTAGTTTAACTGAATACTACATTGTAGGTGGACAAGGAATCTGGGCATCAGAAGCATAATATTAATATATAAAAAATAAAAAATGAGTAATTTAGCAGGAACAGATTTTGTACACTACACACCCCAGGGAGTATTCTTCTATGAATCATCTTCTGTGTTTACACCAAGTTTATCTCAATCTTCTTTGCCCCTAATAACCCAAATAACATGTTCTGCAGATTTAGGAAATAGTTTAGCAGTTACCTCTTCTTTAAGTAAATTTTTAGTAATACCTTTAATTAATAATGCAAATGGAGTAGGTTCTTCTGCAGTTGGAAGTGGGTTCGTAGTTGGAAATTATTCGAGTAATAGCACTACATTAATCCCTTCACAATTAAATGTAATATATAACACAGGTTCTTTTTTCGCAATATCTTCTAGTAATACTACTAATTTTTACCAACCTACTAGTAGTGACACTATACTTAATTATAATTTAAATGTATCAATAAAAAAAAATGATAACGCAAATGTAGTAGCTTTAAAAACTTACAATGCAATAACAAGTTCAATAGTATATAAGGGAACCTCATATAACTATATAAGTGCAAGTTTAAAGGGACCTACTGTAACAATTTTTAATACTTTTAGTCAATCTTTTGATGGGTTTGATGTTGCCGTTATTTCGGCTTCAAGTACTATAGGGACAGGAATAGGAGATTTTACAGTAGGTGAAAGT
>ENA-OSJC01002086-OSJC01002086.1-marine-metagenome-genome-assembly--contig:-NODE-2086-length-15457-cov-4.475228_pt1 | contig 15457 bp, 12 predicted proteins | sample MGYA00237885_ERZ534234 | MGnify/ENA primary metagenome ERZ534234 (study PRJEB26413, sample SAMN06343907) | marine metagenome | isolation source: coastal waters | place: Atlantic Ocean: West Antarctic... | reverse complement strand
TCCCGCCTGCGACGGAATAAACAGGTGTAATGGGCTGAAGACGATTTAGGGATTCAGTTTGACAAACTCTGGCCAGAGGCCATGGAGGCATTCCTTCCCTAGCTGCTTTAATACACATGTTTTACGTCTATTCATGTCACAACTATGTTATTATAGCTAGACTTATTGCAATTGGATTCATGCTTTAGGGGTATTATGTGATATCCGACTTTTTCATCACATTAAAGTCTGTTTTGAATGAGGAATATGGCGAACTTTCGCGTCTAAATAACATAGATATGTGATTCCATTTTTCATTATTTACACTATTTTCATAGTGATATCTGTTGGACTGCGAAAACTAGTCCTAAAGCCTTTACAGGCACCCAATTGACATTAACAAAAGACATACTATCATTGAGTTTATAGCAAAAAATTGATGAGTAATTATTTGCGGTCTTAATTTTTTCTTACTTATATTTTATAACAATGATAATATATAAAGTATATTTAGTTACAATTATTTGTTTTTTTTTCGCAACTTTACATGAATTAAAAAAACCATTGCAATGCTTACATGGATCATTGAAACCACAAGAGCCAGCTTAAAGCTCGTTGCTCTATTGCTCATTATAACGATTGAATGCGTGGTCATTGTCCTTGTAAGGCTTTTAGCAGGTAACCAAGGAGCAGCCACAGCAAGGCTATGGTTCAATAAACTCATCCTCTTTGCGCTTGGCTTCAAACACAATAGCCACGGACAATGGGTAAAAGGTGAGGCGGCCATGGTTTGCAGCAACCACCCTTCATACATTGATATTTTCATGATATTCTTTCCCTCGCCGATGTCAACCATATCAGCCCGTGAATTCAAATACTTCCCTTTTATTGGGCAATTGGGCATGGCGTTGAAAACCATTTGGATCGACCGAAAAAGACCAGTAAACATGAGGAAAATGATTGTATCCAGGTACACGGAAGGCTGCAGCATATTTATTTGCCCCGAGGGAAGGACCTCTGGAAGTCACTCCCTGCATCCTATTTTCCCAGGGATGTTTAAAACCGCCATGAGGCATCAGATTCCCATCGTTTTTTACAACATGCGCTACAGCAGTGAAGACATCCCCTACTTTCACGACCTCAAGAAGGGTTTCTTGGCCCATTTCTTGGCCCATTTTTGGATCGTTCTCAAGCGAAGACGCAGCGAAATCACAACCCATATCGGCAAACCACATATGGTGACCAATGTGTTAGCATCCATGCAGGCCTATTATGACTACCATGAGCAATACCTCAAGGATTGCCCAGGCTTTGAAATCGTCCCGCCTGCAATAAATTAAACAGGTGTAACGGGTTAAAGATTTAACTTTAGTCTATTAACTTAATAAAACGCTATGGAAACTTATAAATGTGATAAATGTGGGATGTCAGTTAACGCTTCTTGCGGAAAATGTGGCATTCCTTTAGAAAACAGCCATATCAGTCTAGGAGACGGAACTCAAGTTCAAGTTTCAAAATGCCCTAGTTGTGAAGGGAAAATAAAATCCCCTTTGTGTTGTGGAGAAGACATGAGTTGCCAGATGGTCGGTGGAGTCTAAATAAATGGCAGGTATCATGAGGCCAATCAATGCATCCACGGCATAGCCAACGGTGACATCACTGGGGAAATGCGCCCGCCTGCGACGGATTAAACAGGTGTAATGGGTTGAAGACGACTCCCTTTTTTGGGACTTGAAGATGTTTGTTGTGCGATGAAATGCATCGCATTCAACCTTCAATCTTCAACCATGAATACCTATTCCAAATTGGCCTTAGCTGCAACGTCAGTTCTCTGCCTATCCTTCCAATCCAACGCACAAAATGTGGACCAACACGACGTGACAGTGACAGTTGACGAAGTGGCCTCGCTTCGCGTGGTCGACGCCAATGCCAGCCCATCCAATGGCCTCACATTCAATCTCACTGCCCCTAACACGCCAGGTGCAGCCATTGATATGGTGGCAACCCAAAGTCTTTATTTGCAATACACCTCTGTTCGCGGAACAGCACCTGACAACATCAGAAAAATCACTGTTGACTTAGTCAGTGGCCTTTTGCCTAATGGGGTCAGCCTAACCTTGGACCCTACAGTCAATGGCGTTGGCAGTTGTGGCAATGGTGTGCCCGTGATTTTATCTTCAAGCAACAGCAGCGGTGACATCATCACAGACATTGAAAGCGGTTACACAGGGACCGCATCTGGCGATGGCTCAGTGATTGATTACAGCTTGGCTTATGCCACGGCCAACCTCGATGCATCAACATCCGGTGACATCACCTTGCGCTACACTTTGAGCAACCTTTGATGGCACGTATCTCTTGGCCCCGCCTTCTGGGTGGGGCCTTGCTTATTCTAGGCAATCAGCCCGATCTCATGGGTCAAATTGCTGTGGCCAATGGGTTGATTCATGTGCACCCTGTTGAACAGGTAAACCACGGTGAATTGGTCCTGATCAATCACTCAACTGACAGCGCCTGGGTTTCCTTGACCATGGACTCATTGCTGGGGCAATGGCGTCGATTAATCATTCCATCTGAATGGCACCTAGGGCCAGGAGAACGCATCAGCTTGCCTTACCATTGGGCCGGTGGTGACAGCGCCGCGATGGGAACCTTGGTCTATGCAGAAGGTCATGAACCCCTCAGCAGCCTGCACAAGGATGGCTTAACCATTCATCACAGCTTGCGCTTTGCCGTGAGCATCTACCGCGGCCCTGTGGTCCCTGCCACCGACAGGGATTTGTCACTGTCTCTGGATAGTCAACAGGTTCAATTGCGCAATGGCAGTGATGGATTTTTGGTTGCCAGCCTGGCATTGAAGAACCAGTCTGGTCGAGTGATCGGTCGGCACAGGGCATCATTGACCTTGCCCGGCGCTCAACGGTCTTGGCCACTCAATAACCCTGAGGCTCACAGTGCATGGCTCATTGACAGCAAGGGTCGTTCCCTTGCCATGGAACTCAAGTAATGCAGACTTGGTCCCTTTTCTTATGGGCAGCCTTGTGGCTGAATGAACAAGGTGGGCAACTTTCACAAGGTGGGCTATTCCATGCCAATGGGCATGAGGTTCAATGGGCATTGCAACCCAACATCGCACAGCGTCATGGTCAACGCAGCCATGTTTCATGGTCCGCTGGTCAGCATCGCCTGAGCTGGAAGCGCGGCTACATGGGTCAAGGGTTGTACGGTCAAGTCCTTAGCCAGCATGGTGCCTTGCAAGTGGGCCTGCCAATGCAAGACGGCAAAACGACCAACAAGCCTGCCATTCGGTGGCTGGGTCATGCAGACCAAGGCCTCTCCTTTGTGGATTGGCGCTTGGGGGATGTGTTGCCGCAATCCTTCCAATGGCGTGAGGAATCATGGGGTCTTGGGTACATGCGACAAGGTGGATGGAACATGCAGGCAAGCAATGACCATGGTCTCATTCAAGCCCAATTTTCTCAGCAAGGGCGATTTCAGTTGAAGGCCAGCAATGCGGTGTTTTCTGCTGCTTTTCATGGGCGCCAGCAATGGGAAGGCAGCATGCTCAGTTTCAACAAAGGTCCTGTCATGTGGCAGTTCAATGAAAGCCACAACCCACAAGGCATGACCTGGTCAACCCATGGTCGAGTTAAGTGGGGCGATGATCAGGTATCGCATCACTGGATTAACAGCTTGGCTGGAGCAAGCCACAGCATCCAATGGCAACACAGAAGCAAGGCCCTGAATTGGCACATGCATTGGTCAACCGACCCCTGGAAACAGGCCATTGGCTTGCAGTTTGTTGGCAAGCATCAGGCCAGCATCAACTGGCACCCCATGGGGTTTTCTGCAAGGGTTCAGCAGAATAACCTGTCCTTGATGTGGCAACAAATAGGCGGGAAAAACCTAGCACAAATGACCTGGAACCATCGGATGGCGCAATCGCAAGCACACACCCCCCTTGCCAAGGTTGAATCCGCTGCCAACCTCTGGTTGCTTTGTTCAGGGCCAGTCAAACACCCCATGCTTCCTCTGCTGTTGATTGATCAACAAGGGCGCACTTACCGCGTGCATGTCTTGGCACAAAGCAAGCAGCTTAAAACGCACCTGCCACCAGGCATGTACCAAGTGAAAGTGCCTCATCTGATGCCTTCTGGGTGGACTTACCTATGCTCCCAAACAAGCATCGAACTCGTCGGTGGAAAAAGCAGCCATCTGTTGCTAGACGTGAAATCTGAATTACCAGATATTCGGTGGGTCAGTCCAAATGAATGACAGGCATCATGTAGCCAATCAATGCACCCACGGCATAACCAACGATGACATCACTCGGGAAATGCTCACCCGCCCTGATGCGTTGGTAGCCTGTGTAGGCAGGTATTATTGCAGCCGTTGCCCACACCCATGGCTTGAGCGGGTGCTCCGGATACTGATCTGCAAGGATTTTTGCTGCAAAAAACAGGTTGCATGCACTGACGCTCGTATGCCCCGAAAAAAAGGAACGCCTGGCATCTGTGTCCATGCGGATTTCCAATGGTACAAGGGGACCGTAGGCGTATGGTCTGGCGCGATGAACCAAGTTCTTGGTCATATCCGTCACGGTACCTGTAACCATGTTGGCTTCTGCCCACATCACACCAATGACAAGAAACTGATGAAGATTGTCTGCATGAAGGCTTGAACTGGCCCCCAAGCCTAAAGCGCCAATCAAAGCAACATCTGATACCTCTCCAGCTGACGGACTCCAACGACCCAGAGCGTAGCGATCAAAAACAGGCACCTGGCTGGGATCCAAAGCTTGCAAATCTGATGCGCTGAATCCTTGCATCTGTGATCGCCATTGCCAGTCCATACTCAAGCCAATCATTGAGCCAGCGATGATGGGTCCATCAATGGATCGGGACAAATGGTAGGTGGCTTGTGCATGCAGCGAGCCCGTCACCAATGTCGCAGCAAGGGCTAAAGATTTCCAGGAAATACGTGATTGAGACATCTCAGCAAGTTAAGCCAGATGGTTTATTGCTTGATGAGCTTATGCTGAGAGCGTTGACCTCCTACATCCAAGGTCAATACATGCATGCCTGACGGCAATGCCTGCATGTCAACCTGGTAAGCATCTGGGCTCTGTGGAGCATTCCAGGCTTTGTCCAGCAACAAGCGGCCTTGCAGATCCCTGACTTGCAGGTGAACCACCACTGGGTTTGGCATGGCCCATGAAACATCCACAAATCGTTCGCTAGGCACAGGTTGCAGCTGGACCGCAACCGATGGCAAGCTCCACTCCTGGGTGCCTAAAGTGATGGTGGGCTGCTGCAATTTGTTGTCGGTGTACACCCGGTATTCACCTGGCGCTAGAGACAATGTCATGTAAGGGTCACTCACGCTCAGGGTGTCACCACTGAAGTAATCGTACCAATCCCCCGTATGAGCGAAGTTGGGAACCATGCTTTTGATGCTGTTGTCAAAGTTGCCAATCACGATCGCCTTCATATTGGGATGCAACAGATTGATGCGCTTGGTTGAACCCCCAAAACTGTAGGTGAAATTGGTGGTGGTGAAAACCGGATGGCTTCGCCTGAGGTTGATCAAGGCTGCAGTCACGTCGTAGAGTCGCTTGCGCTCCAAGACGTTTTGGTAGCCCCACAAAATGGACTTGTTACACACCCGGCAAGGGTTGTTGATGGACTTATCGTAGCCTAGCTCACTGAACATGTACAGCATTTTTGGTCCAGGAACCAAGTAGGTAAAGGCCGATGTGAGCTCTGCCCGACGAAGGCCTACATTCAGGTTTCGGATATTGTGGCTGCTGCTTCCATTGTTGCCATAGGTGAGCACATCGTACATCAATCGCTCCTCATCATGGGACTCCATGTAGGTGATCAAATGGGGCTGCGTCCAGCCGCGGTTTTTGTACACCCCATAGCTGAAATTTGATCCATTGACCCAGCCCATAGCTGCATCTCGGTAGTTGTAGGTGGCATTACCCCAGAGCATGAGACCGTAGTTGGACAGCAACTTCTCCTCTGCATTGTCAGCCCAGTGTTCCAGAATGATGTAGGCATTGGGGTGACTCGCCCACACGGTATCTGCCATGCGCTTGATCAAGTTTTGCCTTGTGACATCCCATCCCCCTGAAGCATTGCCAAATCCCTTGGTGAAATCATAGCGCACGCCATCAATTTTGAAGGCATCAAACCAGTGGAGGTTGACCCGATCAACAAAATCCTTGGTGGCCTGAGACAGGTGGTCAAAGTCACTGCCCCAGCAATAAGGCGGATGGGGACAGGTGGCATTGAACCAAGGGTTGTCAGCTGCAGGTTGGTTTTGTGCCGCATCCCAATACATCTGAACCAAAGGGCTTTGGCCAAAGGCATGATTGAACACAAAATCCATGATGACCGCGATGCCTCTGCTGTGGCATGAATCGATGAACTCCCTGTACATGTCAGGCGTTCCATAGTATTTATCCAGTGCCATGTGAAAGGACGGATTGTAGCCCCATGACTCATTGTTTTCAAATTCGCTGTTTGGCATCAACTCAATGGCATTGATCCCCAACCGCTGCAAGTAGTCTAAGGTGTCCATCACCGTGGTGTAGTTGCGGGCATGCACAAAGTCTCGAATCAGCATTTCATAAATGACCAAATCCTTTTTCAATGGGGCCTGAAAGCTGGTGTTTTTCCACACATAATCAGTTTTACCTGGATGGATTAACGAGGTGAATCCCGCTGCATTGCTGTGGTAGGGATGCGGGTTAGGGTAGCTAGCTGCTGAGATGCCACCGTCATTATTGGGGTCTTGTATCAGCTCTGAATACGGGTCGGCCAATTTCAATGCCCCATCAATCCAATACTGGTAAGCATAACGGGTATCAGCTTGCAAATCAAGGCTTAGCCAGAATTTGTCACCATTGACTGATCGCTTCATGTAATAATTGCTATCAGGCATGAAATTGTTGAAGTCGCCTAGAACGTAAATAAATTGCTTGCCCGGCGCATGCAGCTGCAGAATCACCGTGCTATCATTAATCTCATTCGCACCATCCTTCAGTCCAGCAGGCGGGTTTTGTACCGATACCGGTGCATTGGTCAAATAGTACGCTGTGTCACGCGCAACGGATGACCCATCTTCAGCCTCCAGCACGAGCATGTGCTGTCCCACTGAGCTCACAGGCAAGTCAAACTGCATCAACTTGGTGGCGCTGTCACTGGCCACCAATACGCCATTGTCATAGACTGAAAGGATGGATGATGCATTCGAAGCCACCCGAACAGACAGCGTGTCATTCAATGCGACAATCTGAAAGTCATAGGGCTTGAAAAAAGCCGTCAACAAGCCTGCATTCACCGGATAAATCGGGTAATAGATGTCTGAACCGTCTGCGCTTCGACCGACAGTGTTCCCTGCTGCATCGCGAAAGACAAAGGCTAAGTTTAACACCGTCTGAACGCTGGCATTGAAGCTGTGAAAGGTGGGCAAGTGGTAGCTGATGGCGTGCAAGTCATTGCCCATTGATGTCATCAAAACATTGGGGTCTGCGGTACCCCAATTGCCTTGCACAAATTTCCAATCTGTCGGGCTTGAACTGTTGCTGGTGATGAGTCCTGCATGCGCATAGACCGGACTGACTGACTGGAGGGCGCCATTGCCTTCGTTGGCATTGTAGACAATGGTGACCGTATCGTTCTGTGTAGGGAATGCCGGATCAATCGTCAGAATTTGGCCTTGAATCACGAGGCTTCCAAGCAAGACAACAGACAATACAAGGTGTTTTAACATGGCTCAAATATACTTAGTGTACGATATACAGTTACAGTGCCTTCTGCCAAATTTACATCGGTTTATCTTCGCAGCATGAAACGCACCCTCCTTACCATCATATTGGCATATACGTCACTTCCTGCCCTTCATGCGCAAGTCACCATGGAATTCGGCTATTTCCACACCTTCCATATGCAACCACCTGCTGAATTGCATGATTGGATTGAGGTTCCCAGCAGCTGGCAATCCGGCACACAGTTCCCTGGTGATTCCGAACATTCGCACAGATTCAGAGACACCACCTGGCTTTACCATTTCAATCAAAGTCATCCCCTTTTCAACGTGCAGGTGCCCCTTTGGCAAGGAGATAAGGCAAAATGGGTCTTGCATGAAGCCATGATGATCAATTCATGGGGAGAGCTCTCATTCATGCTCGGTGGTGAGTGGTCCTACAAGCACAATGACCGACTTGAATCTGCCATACAACTTGGATTCCTCACTGGCTATGGCATGCTCAATGAGCTTGAAGGTGCTTCGATTAAGCCCATCATGGGAGGCGATGTGATTTTTGGCCCCAACTACACCCTCACCTATACCTTGGGTGATCACTGGCGCACACGCCTGTATTTGAACCATGCCCTCATAGGGCTTGGTCTGCATTATCAAATCACATTGCCTGGGGCTTAAGCAACCACCCGTTCACAAGCTCAGCCCATAGGCCAGGCTCATCACGGGGGACCATTGCTTGCTGAAGAGGTCCAGGTACTGATCCACCCCAAAAGATAACTGACCATGCATGGCATCATCAGTCAAGGCTTTCTCCCATCGGAAACTGCATTTGAGCCATTGGTTTTCAGGCATCACAGGAAGTGAAATGAGGTCCATGTATTGGTAGATACCTTGTCCATTAACTGACAAGAATTTTTGCCCCTGCCAGTGGGCCAACCCCCAACGCAGATGACTTCCTGCATTCAATGGCTTCTTTTGCGAGAGCGAGAGCCACTGGCCTTTGCCTTGACTCACTTGAGAAAATCGCTGATCTGGGTCAGCATAGAAGAGTTGAAGCCATTCAATCCGACTATGCACACTGCCTTCATGCATGAGATGCAAACCGATGGCACCATCGAATCGATTGCCTGTGGGCTGGGGAGGCGCATTGTCAATTTGCCCACCCACATGATGAAACTGAATTTGCACGCTAGGGCCAACAGCCACATTTGGAATCACCTCAAAGCTAGGGTTAGTCACCATTCCCATCGTGAAAGCCTCCTTGAATGGGCTCTCTTTTTCAATCGCCCTGTCCCATGACCACCAAAGGTCCATGTTGTTTCCTTGCAGTTGCAGCCCATATTCTGCGGGTCGCCTCAACCACAAATCCGGGTTGTACAAGGGCTCAACCAACCCATGACCCGGGTTGTTCAATGTCCCAAATCGCCATGACCAATCACCTTTCTCGCCAATCTGCTGTACCGCTGCTAAGTGTGGAAGGACATGACTGTCTCCACCAAACACATGATGCACCAAAAGGCCAACTTCCATGCGCAGAGCATCCCCCTGTTGCCACAGCAAACGGCTCATGGCTCCCATGGTAGTTCGGCCCCGCTGCTGGTAATGAAAAAATTCTGTATTGCGCAAGAATGGCAGGACTGACAAGCTCCATGATTGAGCACTGTCAATGCCTCTCACATCCTGCATGTAGGCGACGGCTAAAGGCTTGTTGCTGAAGTCTTGACCCTGCACCATTGATCCAAGCAGGCATAAGGTGAAACAAAGACTCAATCGACGCATGCTACGAAGGTACAGCCTCCTTTGTTTTTTCAATATTCCTTCTATAGAAGTCAAGAACAAAGTGGTCTTCTCCTGTAGTGTCATACGATTCCCTTTCTCTCTCGAAAAATTCAAAAGTTTCACCAAACCCCCGGCAAACCGCTTCTCCAAATTCACGACCTTATAAAAAACTTACTGTGTTGAAAAACAAAATTTGAAATATTTAACTTTAGGCCACTGATTGAGCAGTTATGGTACAAATGGCAATTATCCGGGAATGAACTGGGGAATGCCTTTAACATCACAATACCTGACCAGAAGGCAAAGGGAATTGAGACGATAAGACAAACAGACTGAAGTCTTGGAGAATAAAGAAATATGATGAAGAAAATTCCAATAATAGCAGCAAGCCTATTGCTTCCGCTTAGTTCCTGTTCCGGACAAGTGAATTCGGACAAGACGCTTGATAAAGAGGTTGAGCACGAGTACACCAACCAGTTAATAAGCGAAAGCAGCCCTTATTTATTGCAACATGCTCACAACCCTGTCAACTGGCATCCCTGGAATGATGCCACCTTAAAAAAAGCACAGAAAGAAGACAAAATGCTAATAATAAGCATCGGTTATTCAGCTTGCCACTGGTGCCATGTAATGGAACATGAAAGCTTTGAAGACACTGAAGTAGCAAACCTGATGAATAAACACTTCATCTCCATTAAAGTAGATCGAGAGGAACGCCCTGATATTGACCAGGTTTACATGAATGCAGCACAATTAATGACTGGCAGAGGTGGTTGGCCATTAAACGCACTTGCTCTACCCGATGGCAAGCCTTTCTACGCTGGAACATACTTTGGCAAAAGTGATTGGATGGCGGTATTGAATCATTTTGTTGAGCTCAAAAAAAGCAATCCTAATTACATCATACAACAAGCTGAAAACGTCACCCAAGAGATACATGCTACTGAAAACATTGTCCTGGTTAACGCCAAATCAACGTTTTCAATGGAGGATCTTGATAAGAGTTTTGATCGCTTGAAACCCTCTATTGATTTCAAAAAAGGTGGAGGTCATGGCGCACCAAAATTCCCAATGCCATCTATTTGGGAATATGTACTGCATTACAGCCAATTGAGTGGCAATCAAGAGGCGTTGAGAGCTGTGACTAGCACATTAGACAACATGGCCCATGGAGGTATTTACGATCATGTTGGTGGTGGATTCGCCAGGTATTCAACCGATGACAATTGGCATGTTCCTCATTTTGAAAAGATGCTATACGACAACAGCCAGTTGGTGAGTTTATACGCCCATGCCTGGCAAAAAACAAAGAAGCCATTGTACAAGCAGGCAGTCTATGAAACCCTGGAATTTATTGAACGGGAAATGACTTCTCCTGAAGGCGGTTTCTACTCAGCATTGGATGCTGACAGCGAAGGAGAGGAAGGTAAGTTTTACGTATGGACCAAGGAAGCCATTGATGATGCGCTTGGGGAAGAGGCGAACATCTATGCTGATTATTATAATGTAACGAAAACGGGTAATTGGGAGCATGGTAAAAACATCTTATTCCGAAATCAAACGAATGAAAAATTTGCCAAAAAACACAACCTATCAGTTAAGGAGCTGGAAGGGAAAATCAAGAGTGCAAATTCCACTTTACTAAAAATTCGTAGTGAAAGGATTCGGCCGGGGCTGGACGATAAAATACTGACTTCATGGAATGCATTAATGATTAAAGGGTATACTCATGCCTACCGAAGCTTTGGTGAAGAGAAGTTCTTGAAGTCCGCCATTAGAAACGCTGACTTTTTGCTTGAAAACAGCATTGGCAAAGACGGAGCTATAACCCGAAATTACAAAGATGGGAAATCATCAATTCCAGGGTTTTTAGACGACTACGCATTTGTTATTTCTGCTTTTATTGAGCTGTACCAAGCAACTTTTGATGAAAAGTGGTTGGATAAGGCCAATCAATTGGCAGCCTATACACTGGTGCATTTCTTCGATGATGAATCAGGAATGTTCTATTACACCCATGACAATCATTCCAATCTTATTTCACGAAAAATGGAAGTGTCGGATAATGTGATTCCTGCTTCAAACTCTGAAATGGCTAAAAACCTTTTGTTTCTTGGGAACTACTATTACCGTGAAGATTATATTCAGAAGTCGGAGCAAATGCTGACTAACGTACTTGACAATACACACCAAAATATATACTTCTACTCCAATTGGGGTATTCTGGAAGCTCATTTTGTGCAACCTCCCTATACCGTGGCAATCGTTGGAAAGGACTACAAATCATCGAGGCAAGAACTGGATCAAAACTACATACCCCATGTTTTGTTACTCGGAGGGAACTCCGAAGGGAATTTAAATTTACTGGAGGATAAACTAATCAAAGGTCAGACTACCATTTATGTGTGTCAGGACAAAGTATGTAAGAGGCCAGTCACAGGGGTGGCGGAAGCCATAACACAGCTATAAGCGGGACACAGCACTTCCTTCCTGTTTAATCTTCTTTTTAGGCAATCTTACCTCATTGAATGCATGCTTCTCAAGAAGGATCAAATACCCTGCTCTTTCAAGCGATCAAGAGCTCATTAATACCATCTTTTAAATCAACCTTTGAATTATCAATAATGCAAAGCAGATTATTACAAAGTAAAATATTTTCAGTCTTTTATTTGTCATAAGACCAAATGTATCAAAACACAACCACACCTATTTAGACGTAGCTGAATTAACAGATGGAAGTATGTCTGTATTATATTTGGACAACTAGCTAAGCAGTTAGAGATGGAAATGGAGGATCAGGTTATAAATATACAAGGCGTTGATGTGACCTTATTTCGCAGCCATCGTGCAAAGCGCTTAAATATCACCATTAAACCTTTTACGGGTGTTCGTGTATCTGTCCCCCATTCAGTGAGCTTTAAAAAAGCAAAAGAAGCAACGGAACAACGCATCAGTTGGATCAAGTCTCATCTATCTAAGATGGAAAAAGCGGAAGGCTTATTTACTGTCTTCAATCTTGACACGGAGTTCCAAACCCGGGCACATCACTTAGAGATTAAGGTTTCAAGCACAGATAACCTGAGGAGTGTTGTTAGAGATGACAAAATAGCCATCACCATACCTCACGCTAATCAAATAGCGGATGCAACGGTTCAAAATACCATTCGAAAAGCTATTGAACATGCCTGGCGTAAAGAAGCTAAAGATCATCTTCCTTTTAGGGTGGAAGCCTTGGCAGCAAAGCACAATTTTACTTATAAAAATGTAGCCATTAAGAATGCAAAAACACGATGGGGCAGTTGTTCGTTTAACAACAACATCAATCTAAGTCTCCACCTCATGCGATTGCCCGACCACCTTGTGGACTATGTCATTCTTCACGAATTGGTTCACACAAAGATTAAAAACCACAGCAGCAATTTCTGGCAGCTCTTGGACATGGTTTCTGGAGATGCTAAGAAGCTAGACCGAGAGGTTAAAGCATACAGCATAAAGATCTATTAAGAACGACAAGTGTCGCTAATCTAAAACAATAGGATATGCCAAGTATCTAGCTAATCAGCACTATTAGGAAACCCTACAATATTCAATACAAATTATCCAAGAAATCAATAATTCCATTGAAATAACGATCCGCATCATCATACATCGTCATATGCCCTCCTTCTGAGCAATATAAAAATGTACCGTTTTGAACAGAATTGGCAATTCTTCTCATGCCTTCTGGATCCATTGTGTCGTATTGAGCGCCTATGCTTAGTGTCGGAACCGTTATCAGGTGTAAATCTCCTGTTCTGTCCCAATCCTTCAGTGTCGCGTCGCCCACTACGCCAAACTCACTTGGGCCCTGCATTTTCAAATACAGAGGATAGTTCATTTTAGCGAAACTGCGATTCACGGGTTCTGGCCATTCGCTTAAAGGACGGCGAAGTATATGCTCTGGATAGTAATGCTGCTCTATCAAAGAGAGGTAGCGGTCTGAGGTGTATTCACCAGCCATTTCTAACGCTTTAATCTCTGCGAGCACCTCTGCTGGTAGTTGTGGGCCTAATACCTCCTCTGCATATTTCATGTACTCTGGTATAGAGGCCACCATGTTAGAGATGATCAATCCTTTCAGGTTTTTTTGGTACTTAAGCGCATATTCTGTAGCTAGGATGCCTCCCCAAGAATGACCTAACAAAATGAAATTGCTTGAGTCTAAGCCCAGCGCTATTCGTACCTGTTCAACTTCTTCAACGAATCGCTCCGTCTCCCACAGAGATGGATCGTCTGGGTTGTCACTATTCCCAGAGCCCAGTTGATCATAGTAGTAGTATTCCACCTCAGCATTTGGGAAATAAGAATCTGCTGCTTCAAAGTACTCGTGGGTAGCACCAGGGCCTCCGTGAAGTAACAAGACTTTAGTTGTAGGGTTGTTTCCTACTCTTTTCGTCCAAACATTAAAGACGCCTATAGGTGTCTTCACCGGGATGAGCTGAGAGCCACCGGACCATTTGTCCGCCTTACCTGAATAGTCTAAATAGGTAGAAACCTTCTCTGTGTTTTGTTCCTTAGGACCATCACACGCTACAATAAGAAGCGCTAAAAAAGTAATCGTGATTGTTTTCATAATCTCAAGTTATCACCCGAAAGTAATGAATCAGAGGTAGCCGAGCTAAAACAGGAAGGCATGCCTGTGGTTTAGTTTGCAACAATATTAAATTTAACTGCCCACATTTTATGACCCTCTTGTAAGCTACTTGCTTTAGAGAATATCAAATACCCTTCTGTTTGATTTTCATTGTTATAAATTAAATTTGGGTGCCAACTGAAAGAATGGCTGTCAAAACTCCAAGGAATTGACCAATCTGTTATCAATTGAGTTGCCGGAGAGTCCCAATTTATACCATCATCTGATTGTTTATAATAGATTCCGGAGGCAGACGGGTTTGTAGCTCCGTTTAAAAATTCTCCATAATTATTTTCAGAGTATACCATTATGTAAGAGTCGCTAAAGCTATTATAGGTAACGTGAGGAAATATGGCGTCAGAATTACCCATACCAACTACAACCTCTTTTGAGCGAATAACTTCATTAGTAAAGCTATTGTCGGAGTCTAAGTAATAAGGGTTGTCAAAATCTGGAACGTGATTAGCGTTAACATTGAACATTGACATACAAATATTGACACCTCTACCGTCTCTGTTATGGTCTCCATAGTAAACAAAAACTTTCGTAGAATCTTTTGAGAAAGTTATAGATGGCTCGCCAAGCCCTCCATCACATTGGCCATTATCATAGTTAGTAGCATACGTATTTTCTATTAATACCGAATCTGATAATTGAAAAGATTGACCATTATCAGAAGAAGTTGCTAAACCTACAGAAGCATAAAAGCCTTGCACATTACCCGGACACTGAGTTCCATCGTGTTGTTCGGAATGAAATACACTATAAATTGTACCATTATCGTCTTTAATTAATTGCCCTAGCCCAACATAACTGGAGTAATAAGTGTTTTCAATCGGAGCCGCAACTTGATTCACGCTAGATAAGCTGTCTAAAGAATTTCCTGCTAAAACACAGGAACTAGTTCCCGATGCTGTCAAAAGCCTTACACTATTTTCTGAATAGTCTAAGACTCCAACAGTAATATCATTATAGTAATTTAGACCAAGATTATGACCAACAGGGAATTCATCAGAGAAATCTAATTCAAGGGTGTAAACTGCGTTAGGATTTCCTACATCAATAGGAGGAATGGTATCGTCAGTGCATCCAAATACTAAACATAATCCTAAAAATATATAAACTAATTTTTTCATACCCCTAATTTACAAAATTGAGTTTTTACTTAAACTATCTGAAGCTGGCTCAGCACTTACAAGCTATCAGAAGGCACTAAAAAAAAGGCCCCCTTGCGGAAGCCTTTTAATGTGCCCAGGA
>ENA-OSJC01002085-OSJC01002085.1-marine-metagenome-genome-assembly--contig:-NODE-2085-length-15478-cov-4.638595_pt1 | contig 15478 bp, 14 predicted proteins | sample MGYA00237885_ERZ534234 | MGnify/ENA primary metagenome ERZ534234 (study PRJEB26413, sample SAMN06343907) | marine metagenome | isolation source: coastal waters | place: Atlantic Ocean: West Antarctic... | reverse complement strand
TAAAGAGCGCAGAAGATCCAGAGTTAACATATAGACAATGCTTCTTGTTAAATAGATCAGCAATCTTTCTCTCAAACCTCCTAGAGTAATTACCAAATTGGGTTGATTCAGACAAACACTTAACTACAGCATCAATTTCTTCCTTCCCATAAACAGTTTTCGCATAGGAAATTTGTTCTAAATTACTCATATCATTATTCATTTATTCATATCCTTAGTAAACTTATCAATTTCAGTAATACATACTTTTCCCATGTCAGCATCACTTAACCAGAGTTTATGCCATCTTATTATGCTTCCCAGCGTCAATTGTAAATCCCAAGTTGGCGTCCAACCAAGGAGTTCTGAAGCTTTCGATATATTTAATTTTAAAAAGCTAGATTCATGAGGATTTACATTATCATCCAAACTCCAACTTGCATTTGGCCAATAAGAAATCATTTTATCTAAAATCCAATGAACTGGCTTAACGTCTTTTTCATCAGGACCAAAGTTCCAGCCTTCTGAATATAATTTATTATCATTATACAGTCTTTGAGCTAGCAAGAGATATCCTGATAATGGCTCAAGAACATGTTGCCAAGGACGAGTAGCATTAGGATTTCGAACTATAACTGCTTTATTTAGCTCAAAAGATCTTAAAATATCAGGAATTAATCGATCATTAGCCCAGTCACCTCCTCCAATGACATTTCCTGCACGTACTGAGGCAATTCCAATCCCTAAATCTGTTAAAAAAGAACGTCTGTAAGATGACGCAACTAATTCAGCACAACCTTTACTAGAGCTATAAGGATCAAAACCTCCCATAGGATCAGTTTCACTATAGCTTTTGTCAAGGCCTACATTTTCATAGCATTTATCAGTTGTAATATTAATAATAGCTTTCAAGTTTGAGCAATATCGGGCAACTTCTAAAACTTTAACAGTGCCTATTACATTTACTTCATAAGTCTCAATTGGCTCATCATAAGATAGTCTAACTAATGGCTGAGCAGCCATATGAATTAAAATATCAGGATTAAAACTCACCATACTTTTATGCAGCAACTCTTGGTTTCTAATATCTCCAATTTGTGAGTCAACTATACTATCTATTTTTGCAGCTTCGAAAAGAGATGGTGATGTGGGAGGTTGAAGTGAATAGCCCTTAACAGAAGATCCTAAGTGATTTAGCCATAAGCAAAGCCAGCTACCTTTAAAGCCAGTATGGCCCGTTACAAAAACACGCTTTCCAATCCAAAACTTTTCATCAATCATTATTTACTTCCAAACTTTCCATGGAGCATCATTTTTATCCCACAACTCTTGTAAATATACCATTTCTCTCATTGTATCCATTGGCTGCCAAAAACCATCATGAGTATAAGCCATAAGACTACCATCGCTTGCTAAGCTCTTTAATGGTTCATTTTCCCAGGTACAATCATCGCCAGTAATTCTATCCAAAACTTTTGGCGAAAGCACAAAAAAACCTCCATTAATCAAAGCACCATCGCCTTTAGGCTTTTCAGAAAATTGTAATATTTTATTATCTTCTATATCCAAAACACCAAATCTACCAGGGGCATATACAGCAGTTAAAGTTGCGTCTTTGCCATGTTCTTTATGGAACTTTACTACTTTTGAAATATCGATATCTGAAACTCCATCACCATATGTAAAACAAAAAGCCTCCTCATCTTTTACATAATCTGCTACTCTTCGCAGCCTTCCTCCAGTCATAGAGTTATCGCCAGTATCAACTAGGGTAACAGTCCATGGTTCAGCTCGCTTTTGATGAACTTCCATACTATTATTTTGAATACTAAAAGTTACGTCCGACTGATGAAGGAAGTAATTAGCAAAATACTCTTTAATCATATAACCTTTGTATCCACAACAAATAACAAAGTCATTAATACCATGAGCAGAGTACATTTTCATAATGTGCCATAGAATAGGCTTTCCACCAATTTCAACCATTGGTTTTGGTTTAAGGCTTGTTTCCTCGCTAAGACGCGTACCTAAACCACCTGCTAAAATTACTGCTTTCATAGTTAGTTCCTATATATTTTAAATAATTGATATAACGTCATAAAATTAATTCTTCATACTTTAATTAAACTTCAGTTATTGACTTTTGCTATTAAACAAACTTTTGGCATTTTTGATTATATCTTTATTAATAAAACCTGATAAAGCTATGTAAAGCAACATCACTGAAAACACAGGCTGGGAATACCTTGTTTCAATATTATAAAATGGCATGTATATAAATAATAAATATAAAATAAACACTAAAGGTAGATATGCAGCCCTATCCTTCTTAATTATACCCACTGTGACTAGAGCTAAAAATAGTAAAATAATAACTAAGTTTGTCCCAAAATAGAAAAGTTTCGATATGTACCAGAATAAAGAGCGAGTTTCGAACCTCATTTTAAAAAGATCAGTTCTAGTCCCAATCCACATTTTTGGAACTCTATAAGCCCAATTACCAATTACCTGAAATGGTTTATGAATTAAGTTATTTAATGCCTGATCCCGAAAAAATTCTTGCTCCAATGACATATTTTGACGTTTTTTCACAAATAACTCAATTTCATTTTTTTCTATAAAACCCCTTTTTGCAGCAGATGAATATGCAAGGTCATCTCTTAACCAAGTTCCAGCCCATAAATTAGTCCAAAAAATTCCCTTACTAATGCCAACAAAATTATCTGAAGGCAGTGAAGCATTTCTAATTATCCATGGCGAAACAGCACTTGAATATGCTATCAAGAATATAACTATATACTTTAAGTTAGTTTTATTAAAAAGCATATATATAGCAATTAAGATGGGTAGTAAAAGGAAGATATCCTTAACTAAGGTTACAAAGCCTAGAAGTATTCCTGGCAAGATGTAACCAAATAATTTGCTTTTATATGAAAATAATAATAATACTGTTGAGGTGAGAATAAGAGGTGTTAATAAATTTTCTGATAAAACTCTTCCATTATAAATTGCATCAAATGGTGATAGACATAGTATTAAAAAAAATAAAACTGCGGCCCTAGCTCTTGTTTTTTGTATTATAAAAAAAGAAAGCAAGTATGTTAAAAATAATATTAAGCTCTGAATGATATAAATATTAATAGCATTTATTTCTATATTTAATTTCAATAGAGAGGCCAGAAAAAAAGGATAACCTGGAGCTCGAACTGAATACAAATCCCCTGAAATATGCGTACCGTAATTTGCTATGTTTTTTGCAACATCGATGTAATACTTATCATCGCCAGTTTCTAGAAGAACCGCAAAGTCAAATTGGTTCCAAATTAACAATCTCACAATTAAAAACAACATGGATCCTAATATTATTGAGTTCAATTTTAAGTTGTTATAATTAATCAATGAAGTTTTATAAGTTTTAAAAAAATAGCATTATATTATATAACGGCTAGCTGTCATTTTTTTCTTGCCCATACAGTCATCCTTCCTGTATTTCCAAAAAAACTAAGCAATAAAGAAAGTGGATAAAGGAGATAGTTTGCTCTTCCACCCTTCCCAGGAAATTTAATGAAAATTTCACTAATTCTTATAAAACCCTTGTCACGTAAAATATATCCAATACTACCAATAATATTACTCAAAGTACGTTGATGATAAATTTTTTCAATACTCCACCCACCTGCCTTAAGGACTCTCTCAATACTTTTTGGCGTATAGTGATGAACATGCGTGGGAACCTGGAGGGCATACCCTTTTCCTTTAAATAATTTAAAATCTACCGAGTCAGCATTTGGTATAGATAATGCCAGCCATGCACCAGGCTTGGCCCATTTATAAAGCCTCTTTAAGCCAATAACTGGATTATGAAGGTGCTCTAAAACCATCCACCCAACAATAAGATCAAATGGCTCATTAGGCTCCGGAGCAGTTTCAAGTGGGCCACCATAAACCTTTAAACCATTATTTCTTGCTTGTTGAGCAATTTTATCTGAAAACTCTATTCCTTCTACTAGCCAACCTTTACTAGACATATACTCTAGATATGACCCTGCTGCACATCCAATTTCAAGCATTCTTCCAGGAGTTAGTGTTGGAATAATTGTGCTATTAACTTTATATACTTTGCTTATAAGTTTTTTAATAATGCGCTTTGAATTACTAGACTGACTATCATTATTATCCATTTGACTAATAGAATCGAGGTATGGGCCATAGTCATCTGGATAATAAAAGCCAATTGTTTCTTGAGTTGGCCTTGGATTAGTGCGCATCAATTCACAAGTGCGACATTTAACAATATTATATTCACCTGGCAAATTATGCATAACATCATTTGCACTGAAAACCAAATTATCTCCCTCCAAGCATCCAAGGCAACAAGAAATATCTTCAAGATCTACATCAATATTATTAATAAGTAAGCTCCAAATTAAATCAAATTTTGATTGGTAATTAAGTAATTATTCAAGATAATATTTTAACCTAATAAACTATTAGACTTTTGGGCAGTATTAAACTCATCAATTTGATTTAAGCACCTGCTAAATCTTAATTTTAAATTTTCATACTTGTCACTTTTTGTCAATTCATTTTTATCAAAAATATCCAAGATTAAATCTGGTAGAGTTTCAAAATTATCTGAATCAACTTCAAAATCAACATCAAATGCTCTATTATTTTTATAATTAAAATCTAAAAAATTTAGTCCAATAGTTGTATTTCCAAATTCTCTAGCCTCAAATAATAATGATGACTCAAGACCAATAAATATCCTGCTACTAGAATTAAGTAATTCATTTTTTTCAGTAATTGAAATTTTAGAGAAAGTATTATGTAATTTCTCAATATTATCTTCAGGATGAGGCCTATAAATAACATTGATTCCGACACCTTCAAACATTTGATACAACTTAGCAAAATGATACATAGCGAAGAAATACTGGAATGCACCTGAGGATAACCCACAATGTCCAACCAAGATTACTTCCTTACATTTTCCTTTAGCTATATTTACCTCATATGGTAATCCTAAAACAAAGGAAGTATGCTTTCTATCATTCTTAAAAAAAGATTTTTGCGATTCACTCCATACTAAATTAAATTTGCAGCTTTCACCTTCAGGTGTAACACTTATTCTAGTAGGTTCAAAATTAATAAAGCCATGAGCAATACAAATAATATCTAACAAAGGGATCGATTCTAAGCCAAATGATAATGTCATTCCCTCTGGAAGGCTATCATCAGGAAGAAAGAGATATCTTTTATTATTATCTTTAGAGAAAATTTTTCTTAGAGAACTTATAGCTTTATTAAATAAATTATTATTTTTAGAAAAAATAAATAGGTTAAATCCATAAAATATACATCCTGACCAAAAAAAACGATAGCCATTTTTAATGCAAAAAAGAAGCTCATTGATTCCACCCATCACCATAACTTCTTTATTAGGAAGTACTGACATAATATGAGGGTAGAACCTCCCCATAAAGACATACTTTGGTAATTTTCTTCTAACAGTAAACCGTTGAAAAAATATCCAAGTTCTTAGAATTTTTTCTGAAATTATAAGGCTTACTTTACTTGGACTTCTTGTTCTTAATTTAACAAGCATTGGCCATGAAACACTAAACATAGCTAGATGTTTATTTCTATAATCTAATATTCGCGTTAATAAGTCAGTTTCTTTCATCAAATTTATAAGTAGCATTAAATTCATCAATTTGGTTTATACATCTATCAAACCTAGTTTTTAGGTTTCCATACTTATCATTTTTTTTAGATTCATTTTTGTGAAAAATATCCAAGATTAAGCCTGGCAGACTTTCAAAATTGTCTGAAGAAACTTCAAAATCAACATCAAATGCCCTCGCATCTTGAATCTCTAAGGAATCAAGCCCAATTGAAATATTACCAAACTCTCTAGCCTCAAAAACTAGTGTCGATTCAAAACCAATATATACTCTTCTTGCGGAAGCTAGCAATACATTTTTATCCATAACAGAAATATTAGAAAAAACTTCTTGTGCTAAGTCAAAATCATCCTGAGGATGTGGCCTATAAAAAACTTTAATTCCCACTTTCTCTAACGCTTGATAGATGCTAATAAAATGATAAACACTATGGCAATAGTTAAGAATATCTGAACTAACACCACAGTGTCCCACTAAGATAACTTCTTTACACTGACTTTGAGCTTGATATACCTCATAAGGCAATCCAAGGGTAAAAGATGCATAATTTCGCTCAGTCGTAAAGAAAGATTTTTGTGAGTCGCTCCAAACGAAATTGAATTTACAAGACTCACCATCATTAGCGTCTTTTTGGCCAGTGGTTTCAAAACTCAACATTCCGTGAGAAATACACACAATATTAAGCTTAGGGGAGTCTTCTAAGGCAAATGATAAAGTCATTTCTGCAGGATGTTGGTCATTCAATAGAAAAAGATACCTCTTGTTAGTATCTTTAGAAAAAATCTTTCTTAAGATAGTGATAACTGAATCGAATAAATTATTTTTTCCAGAAAAAATAAATAAATTAAATCCATAATAGATTGGGCCCATCCAATAGAATCGATAACCATTTTTAAGACAAAAAATAAACTCTTTGACCCCTCCCATAACCATAACTTCCTTAGGTTGCATTGTCGACATTAATAGTGGAAAACGCATAGATGAAAAAATATACCTTGGCAATTTTCTTGAAATACTAAAATAATGAAGAAATATACAAATTCTGAGAATTATTTCTAACTTTAGAAGCTTAAATTTACTTGGACCTCTAGTTCTTATCTTATAAAGATTGGGCAAAGTAAATTTGTAAAGATCTAGAGATCTTTGTCTATATTCCAATAACTTTGATAAAGTCTTATTAATATTGCTCATTGTGTTCTTTATAAAACACCTATTTAATGCTCTAAAATTACATTCTATAATATACTTTTCTTAAATATGCTTCACATAGAAGAATTTATTTTATTCAATCTTAAAAGCCTTATGGCTAAGATCAACTTTAATGAAAGTTTAAAAGAGAAATACCTATTTATAATAATACTTTAAGCTAAATAAGAAATAATTCTTAAAAGCTGCCAATATTATTACGATTATTTTTAATCCAAAGCTTCAACTCTTCAGAAGACATCCAGTCATTATTATTGTCAGAAGAGTAAGTAAAGTCACTTTTAACTTTAATACCCAGTCCAATTCTATTTGGATCATCAGCCCAATGATTTATTGATGGAAGTATCTTGTAATACTTTTCATACTCATAAGTATAGTGCGCATCATCTGGACCAATCATTTGCTCATGTATTTTTTCACCAGGCCTGATACCAATAATGTCATGTTTAGCATTTTTATTTATTGCTAGTGCAATATCTGTTAATTTCATTGAAGGTATTTTTTTAACGTATATCTCTCCACCTTGCATATCTTTAAATGCGTCCCATACCAGCTCTACACCCTCTTCAAGAGAAATCATAAAACGCGTCATACGATTATCTGTAATTGGAAATACTTCATCTTTTTGAATAGAAAGAAAAAATGGGATCACTGAACCACGTGAACCCATCACATTACCATACCTAACAACTGAAAATCTCGTGTCATGAACTCCACTATAAGAATTACCAGATACAAATAATCTATCAGAAGTTAATTTAGTTGCACCATATAAATTTGCAGGACTACTTGCTTTATCAGTAGATAGGGCAACAATACGCTTAACACCCTTATCAATACAGGCATCAATAAGATTCATTGCACCAAAAACATTAGTTTTTACACATTCAAATGGGTCATATTCTGCAGTAGGAACGATCTTTGTGGCAGCAGCATGCACAACATAATCGATACCATCTAACGCACGGTACAATCTGTCTTTATCACGCACATCACCAATCATGAAGCGAACTCGAGGCTCATCTTTAAACAATTTAGCCATTTCCCATTGTTTCATTTCATCTCGAGAAAATACCACAATTCTTTCTGGATTGTATTTTTCTAAAGTCATAGGTATAAATGAATGGCCAAATGACCCTGTGCCTCCAGTAATTAGAATTGATGAATTTTTTAACATTTAAAAGTCCTTTTAATTATTATATTTTTATTTAAAATCCATATAAGAGCCAATATTAATTATCTTGCCGTCTTGTAATTTATAAATTCTATCGCAATGTTTTAACGTGGTAAGTCTATGTGCAATAACAATAATAGTTCTATCACCTTTATACCTCTGTATCTCTTGAATAATTTCATACTCAGTATCACTATCTAATGCACTGGTTGACTCATCCATAACCAATATATCTCTATTATGGTAAAAAGCTCTTGCTAAAGCAACTCTTTGTCGCTGCCCACCCGAAAGTCTTAAGCCTCTCTCACCTGCTTTAGTATCAATCCCCTCTGAAAGATGCTCGACAAAATTGAGTAATTTAGCTTGCATTAAGGCACTTATTACTCTACTTTCATCAATTATATTACAACCTAAAGCAATGTTAGCTTTTAAAGTATCGTCAATCAAAAATACTTGCTGAGGGAGATATGCAACTTGACTAAACCATTGTTTTAATTGAGATTCTAAAGGCATTCCATTATAATTAATTTTGCCATTATAGGGTTTAATTAGTCCAAGAATTAAATCCACTAAAGTAGTCTTTCCTGCTCCAGATCCTCCAATTATTCCTATTGCATCTCCCGAATTAATCTCTAAAGAAATATTTTTTAATGAATCCAAGTTTGAGCCTGGATATCGAAAACTAACATCACTTAACTTTAATAGATTAAACCTATCATGATTTTGAATTGTATCTTTCAACACTTTGTCACTATCTAACTTACTTAGGTTTAATAAATCTTGGTGTAGAATACGAACCGCATCTCTTCCATAACGCAATCTAGTTAAACTATTTGTTATTCCATTCACCATTGGCAATAATCGCATAGCAGCAACTACATATAATCCTAGCACTGGAACTAACTCTGTAAGGTTTTTATCTAAAAAAACAACTAATGTTGCCAATAAAACAACAAATGTAATAAAAATTAATTCTAAAAGGTAACGAGGAGATGATGAAAGTACTTGCGTCATAGTTTGATAAAATCCATATTCTTTAGCACTTTTTTTCAATTGATTATAAAAGTATGATGCTTTCCCCAAGATCCTAATCTCTTTTAAACCCTCCATACTCTCATGCACACTTTTTAATATCGAGGTAGAGGAATTATTAGAGAAAACTCCATAACTTTTAAGCTTTTTACCAAAGAGAAAGTCATATCCAAATATAAAACTTCCAAACACCGTTACTAGTAATAAAAATATGTGTATATCATTCCATGCTAATAATATTATTATTGCTGTAGCAACAATAATATCACTAACCATCCTTAAACCAATCATAACTACTTGATTAGAAAACTGTTCAGTTAAATTTGATATATTGTAAACATACTCTGCACTATTTCTTTGAGTGAAGTCTACATATGAAAGTCCTTGATAAGACTTCATTAAAGTTGACCTTAATCTAGCTTGTTGATTTTGACTAAATTTTGTCACAAGGTAATTTGCAAAAATAATTACAGTAGTTTTTATAGAAAATAAAATAATAAGACCTATTCCAAAAAACAATATTATTGAATTTTGATCTTTTAAAAATCCAATCTGAGCAACAAACTTACCAAACAACCCTTCAGAAATAAAATCAGGATTGATAATCAACGAAATATAAGGGACTATTAACCCAAGACCTGCCAAATCTAACATTGACATACCAAAAAAAAGTATCATTAAATATTTAATTTTTTTCCTATCATCTCCTAATAAATAAAGGATTTCAATAAGATATCGCTTCAAAATAAACCTCTATTTTTCCCTAAATTATTCGTATACCATCTATACGTTTCTTTTAGTCCAGCTTCTATACTTGTATTATATGTCCAGCCCATTTTTGTTAATTTTGAAATGTTAACAAGCTTTCTAAGTGCTCCGTCAGGTCTCGTTGTATCAAAGATTACCTTGCCTTGATATCCAACCACTTGCTTCATTGTTTCAGCCATCTCGTGTATGGCCATATCTTTACCTGTACCAACATTAATATGCGATAACATTGGTTGAGTATTGGCTTTATACGTTTGCTCATCTAGTTCTAATACAAATAATGATGCGTGTGCCATATCATCTACATATAAAAACTCTCGCATAGCATTGCCTGTTCCCCATACAACCACTTCAGGGTCATTATTAATCTTTGCCTGATGAAACCTTTGCATTAGTGCGGGGATTACATGTGAATTCTCTGGATGGAAATTATCATTAATACCGTATAGGTTGGTTGGCATAACTGATCTAAAATCTGTACCATATTGGCGGTTGTATGATTCACATAGTTTTATACCTGCTATCTTGGCCAATGCATAGGGCTCATTAGTTGACTCTAATACACCGGTAAGAAGTGCATCTTCACACATTGGCTGCTCAACTGCTTTTGGATAGATGCAAGTACTACCTAAAAACAGTAAACGATTAACCTTACTTTCATATGCCGAGTTTATCACATTAGCCTCTATCATCATATTTTGATAGATAAAGTCAGCTGGATAGGTGTTATTTGCATGAATTCCACCTACTTTGGCTGCTGCCAAGATAACGTAATCGGGGTTTTCTCGTTTAAAGAAGTCCTGCACCTGTGCTTGATTAGTAAGATCAATCTCTATATGCGTGCGCATAATAAGATTAGTAAAGCCTCTCAATTCTAATTGCTTAACAATAGCAGATCCTACCAAGCCCTTATGACCTGCAATATAGATTTTATCGTTAAGATTCATTTAATAGTTTATTTAGCATTTCTTAATTCTTCATCTATTAATATGTCCAAAATATCATAAAAATAATAATCATATTTCCAGCCCAAAACTTCAACTGCTTTTGAATTATCACCATATATTTCATCTATCTCGTTAGGTCTAAAAAAATCTGTATTTTCTATGATTAAATTTTTATCTAACTTCAAATTATCAAACACATACTCAACAATATCTCTTAATAAGATCGATTTTCCTGAGCAAATTATGTAATCATCAGGTTTATCAGATTGTAGCATTTGCCACATAGCTTCAATATATTTTGGTGCGTATCCAAAATCTCTTTTTACATTTAAATTACCTACAACTAATTTATCAAGTTTTTTATTTTTTATTTTTACGGCATTGTTGATAACTTTTTTTACAAAAAAATTGTCACTTCTCAAAAAAGATTCATGATTAAACAAAACACCATTACAAACGAAAAGATTATAGGACTCTCTATAGGTCGTAATCATAAAATATGAAGCCATTTTTGAAACTCCATAAGGACTAATAGGATGCATTGGAGTTTCCAGTGTAATTGGCATGTTTTTCACTTTTCCGTACATTTCACTACTAGAGGCTTGATAAAGTTTCGTTGATGGGCTAAACAATCGTATGGATTCTAATAAATTATTAACTGATACTGTATTAAAAGAAAAGGTACCTAAGGGCTGTTCAAAAGACAGTCCAACTGAACTTTGAGCTGCTAAATTATATATCTCATCTGGATTATACTTTTGTATGATTCTTATAACATTTGCCATATCCAAGAGGTCAAGCTCCTCTATAAAAACCTGATTCTCAATTCCTAGATATTCAAAATTTTTAGTATTTGCACCCCTGTAACTTCTTAAAGTACCTACCACCTTATAACCCTTTTCTAAAATAAATTTAGCTAAGTATGGCCCATCTTGGCCACTAATTCCCGTTATAATTGCCGTTTTCATTTTATAGCGCTTTCATATATACGTTTTGTTTCAATTGCCGTTTTCTTCCAAGAAAATTGTTCAAGTCTCTCAGTTCCTTTTTGTCTTAATTCGTCTTGAAGATGCTGATCTTCTAGAACTTTAATAATTGTATTTCTCATAGATTCCTCACTATATGGGTCAAAATAATAAGCTCCATTTCCAGCAACCTCTGGTAAAGAGCTTTTATTACTACAAAGAAGTGGGCATTGACATGCGAAAGATTCTAGGATCGGAATGCCAAACCCCTCGTAAAGGGATGGAAATACAAATAATTGAGCATTTTGATAAAAATTTGCTAAAGTAGTATCATCAAAATTGTATTGCGTTATTTGAGTGACAATATTTAAACTTGAAAATATTTCCAGTTCTTTAAAATTAAACTTACCACCACCTGCACAAATTACACAAAGATTTTTATCTTTATTTAATATAGGTGACATGCTTTTTATAAATTTTTCAAAATTTTTATATCTACATCGAGAACCAACAAAAAGTACGTATTTATTTGGTATTTTTAACTTGGCACCTGTCTTTAATTCAGGAAACATCGAATTACCTAAATAAACGACTTCTATTTTAGATTCGTCTGTGCCAAAAATTTCTACCAGGTCTTTTTTTGTGCTTTCCGATATAGCTATAATTTTAGTTGCCCTTTCAGTCAAAAGTTTTTTATTTTTACTTGTTTTATCATTAATACCAAACATATCAGGAAATTTTTCATGAATCATATCGTAAACAGTCAGCACAAAAGGCTTAGTACCTATATATTTTAAAAAATAAGTCTCATAATATGTAGGATGAAAAATCTCAAAATTTTGTTTTTTCAGTATATGAACACTATTTGGTTTATTAAAAAGATTGAAAAGTCTATGTTTTCCTCGCAACTCTTTTTCCGATAAAAAGTTGATATGATTTGTATATTTTTTCTCAGATATATAATGATTATTTGATAACAAAAGTGATATATCAGTTTCTACTCCTTTTATTATGTCAAATCCTTTCATTAACTCATAAAAATATCTTGAAACTCCTCCGTACTTTTGTGATGCAAATATTTGATGATCGAATTGTATTTTCATTTTTTATTAGTTATTTTAAGATGGTTCGCCCCAAGTCATGCTTTTTATCTCTTTTTGCAAAATTTTATGTAGTCAGAATTTAATAAATTTTAACATTAACTTTTTGATTAATTAAATCAAGTTGGTTATGAGTACGAGTAATAATGTTACTTTCATCAAAGCCATAGACTGTTAACTTGCGAACAATTGCAGAGCCTACTAAAGACTTGCTAAATAGATTTTTAAATGTGTATTTATAATAGTATTACTCATTAAAGTCTGGCGCTTTAAAACCATGTTCTTTAACTAATGAATCACGCTTGGCAATATTGATATCATTTACCATCATCTCATGTACCATCTCTTCAAGAGTAATTTTTGGTTCCCAGCCTAGTTTTTCTTTAGCTTTGGACGGGTCACCACACAATGTTTCAACTTCGGTTGGACGGAAGTAACGTGAGTCAACCTCTACGATTAAATTATCAGTTTCACTATCATAACCCTTCTCACTCATCCCTTCTCCCTCCCAACGAATTGTCTTGCCTAAGTGAGCCCAAGCAAAGTTCACGAAGTCACGCACTGAATATTGCACTCCTGTGGCAATACAAAAATCATCTGGCTCATCTTGTTGCAGCATTAGCCATTGCATCTCAACATAGTCTTTAGCATGTCCCCAGTCACGCTTAGCATCCATGTTGCCCAAGTAAACTTTGTCTTGCAAGCCTAATGAGATACGTGCTAGTGCTCTGGTAATCTTACGCGTTACAAAAGTTTCTCCACGCACCGGAGACTCATGATTAAACAATATGCCATTGCAGGCATACATGTTGTAAGCTTCACGATAGTTAACGGTAATCCAGTAAGCATAAAGCTTTGCTACTGCATAGGGTGAACGTGGGTAGAAAGGTGTGGTTTCTTTCTGAGGGATTTCTTGCACTTCGCCGAATAGTTCTGAAGTAGAGGCTTGGTAGTATCTGGTTTTCTTTTCTAAGCCTGAAATTCGAATAGCTTCCAGTATCCGAAGTGCGCCTAAGCCTACTGTATCTGCTGTGTATTCTGGAGTTTCGAATGAGACTGCTACATGGGATTGTGCACCAAGGTTGTAGATCTCATCGGGTTGGATTTGTTTAATAATACGCACTAGGCTCATTGAATCAGACAGATCACCATAGTGGAGTATAAATTTACGACCTGTCTCATGAGGGTCTTGATAGAGGTGATCAATACGGTCAGTATTAAATGATGATGAACGGCGTTTGATACCGTGCACCTCATAGTCTTTGTCTAACAAGAATTCTGCTAGATAAGAGCCGTCTTGTCCTGTTATACCGGTTATTAATGCTACTTTGTTATTAGCCATATTTAATCTTTAAAATAATCCTTTACGTATTTCTTTTATTTCAATCTCGTTAACCAAATTAACATAGTGTAATGACACATCCCATATAAATATAGGCGTTAATTTTAACTCAATATTGAGTTCATTTTTAGTTACTAAAATCATTACAGTATTATCTCCATAATTTATACAAATAAATTTTCTATTTTGTCTTTATTTGGGTTTAAAACCACACCTTTTTCGGTAATTAGTCCTGTAACCAAGTCTGCTGGCGTTACATCAAATGCAGGATTACGAACCGAGACTCCTTTTGCCGCCCATTGCATATCTTGAAAGCCAGTTACCTCAGAGTTTGGCCTTTCCTCAATTGGTATATCAGCACCACTTGAGATTGACCTATCAATTGTTGAAAGCGGGCATGCTACATAAAAAGGAATATTATGTCTCTTTGCTAAAACCGCTACCATGTAGGTTCCAATCTTATTAGCAACATCTCCATTTCCCGCAACTCTATCTGTGCCAACAACTATTGCATCAACCTCACCATTGCTCATTAAGTAACCTGACATATTATCTGAAATTAAAGTTACTGGAATTCCTTCTTGCACCATCTCCCAAGCTGTCAATCGAGCGCCTTGCAAAAATGGACGAGTTTCATCTGCAATAACAGAAATATTTTTTCCAGACTCAACCGCTGATCTTATAACACCTAATGCAGTTCCATGGCCTGCTGTTGCAAGTGCGCCAGCATTACAATGGGTTAAAACATTAGCACCATCAGAAAGCAACTCAGCACCAAAGTCTCCCATCTTTCGATTAATTTTAATATCTTCAGCTTTAATCTTATGCGCTTCTTCTAATAAAATTATCGCTAAATCACTTGAATCTTTATTATGATTATCTTTAATTATTAATTGCATTCTATTTACTGCCCAAAAAAGATTAATTGCAGTTGGACGACTTTCTAGTAATACTTTACAAGCATCTTTCATGCCACTTAAAAAATCTTCCTTGTTAAGATTTTGAATTTTAATCGCTTCAAGAGCGATACCATAGGCTGCAGCACATCCTATAGCAGGAGCCCCTCTAACAACCATTGAGCGAATACCATCAGCAACTGATCTAGCAGAACTATAAGAAATATAATTAAATTCAGCAGGAAGAATCCTTTGATCTATCATCTCAAAATGATCATCAACCCACCTTAATGTCTCTATATTGCTTTCATTCATTTATTCGCCCTCAAATTCACAAAGAGTAAAAACCTTTTGCCCCATATTTTCTAATCTAGCTCTACCA
>ENA-OSJC01002083-OSJC01002083.1-marine-metagenome-genome-assembly--contig:-NODE-2083-length-15490-cov-4.096672_pt1 | contig 15490 bp, 15 predicted proteins | sample MGYA00237885_ERZ534234 | MGnify/ENA primary metagenome ERZ534234 (study PRJEB26413, sample SAMN06343907) | marine metagenome | isolation source: coastal waters | place: Atlantic Ocean: West Antarctic... | reverse complement strand
GAGAGGAATGAGGAATATTTATTTTAAACCTCCTTTAAAATCACATAATCGAACTGCTCCAAGACTCTCTGAGGACTTTTAAATCTCAATTAGCCTCAATATTCGTGACCCCCGGGTCATCCACTTCGATTGAACCTAGCCAAGCACACATGGTTTTACTAGTTTCGAGCATTGCCGGATTACCCCCTATTTTAGTTTTTTTGGCAGCGGGATCCCATGGCATGATCGCAATAGGAATACATGATGAAGGTATGAATAGAGGCACTGGGCCTGCCATTTTCCAATTCATGGGATTGATGGGTGAAGTACAATTTCCAAATGCCGGAATATTAAGGAAGGGTACAAAGTCCATGTTCGAAGCTACAGGTTTTACCATTGAGGTCAGCGTTTTACCTATAGGGAGTACAATCATACTTTTAGGCCCAGAACCGAAGGAACATTTTAATTTGGCACCCATGCAAACGCATTTTGGCATAAAATGAATTATTTTAGTTGTTGAAGTATTTAAAGATGAATATCATTAATCAAATATATAACAGTTTTATTTACAGAAATAAGCTGTCAGTAAAATTATTTTAAATAAATACAAATGATTACAAAAGGCTTGAATGTTATATTAAAGTTAAGAGTTTTTCTAATTTAAAATATCCACTGATTGTTAAATCCTAGCACTATTCTTACCTCTCTATCACGAAGTGAACCATTATGACATCAATTGCTGTGTTTTTCATTAAATAAAAAAATGAGTTTACAACTAATTTGATGAAAAATTTGTTATAATATTAACTTTTTTAAACACTTCTCGTTTTCAAACAAAATCTATCCAATACTTGAAACAAAAAAAGAAATTAGCCATTGCAGGTGCCTCGGGATTTATTGGTAGGTGGTTTATTGAAACCTACAAAGATGACTATCATATTATTGCCCTTTCTCGAAAAAAAATAGCCCCTTCAAATTCGGATATCGAATGGAGAACGGTAGATTTATTTTCAATATCCAGTAGTATCGAAGCCCTTGAAGGTGTAGATTATGCGCTTTATCTAGTACATTCTATGCAGCCCTCTACGCGGTTAAATCAGAGTAATTTTGAAGATACCGATCTGTTGCTTGCTGATAATTTCTCTAGAGCGGCAGAAGCCTGTTCGCTCTCTCATATTGTATATGTAGGCGGTATCTTGCCAAAAGACAATTTAAATATTTCAAAGCATTTACAATCGAGATATGAAGTGGAACGCGTGCTAGGGTCTCGGCAAACCCCAATTACTCCCATTCGTGCCGGCATCATCATTGGACCCGGAGGATCGTCATTCAATATTGTTAAAAAATTAGTAAAAAATTTACCTGTCATGGCTTGTCCAAGCTGGACAAAGTCCAATAACCAACCCATAGACCTAAGGGTAGCCCTAGCCTGCATTAATCATACGCTTGGTAATTCAAGTTTATATGGCCATCCACTCGAAATAGGAGGTGCCCAAATCGTTCAGTACATGGATCTGTTAAAATTAACAGCTAAAGAAATGAATAAAAAAAGATGGATCTTTTCCGTACCTTTTTTTTCATTGGGCATGTCCAAATTATGGGTAGGCTTGTTCAGTGGATCTAGCCCTAATTTTGTGTCTCCATTGATAGAAAGTCTGAGACATGACATGACGTTGAAAGATCAAGGTTTTCTGTCCATTTTTCCAAAGTTTACCCTAACTGAAACCATCAAAAGAGCGCTTGATAAATCAGTGATTATCCCAAAAATACCTCAGGGCATTGCCCCTGTGAAAGATAAAAATACGGTAAGAAGTGTTCAAAGGATTGCCAATCCAGGCAGAAAAACCTCGCTTTGGGCGGCCAAACAATATCCTGTTTGGTTGAGTGATATGTTTGGAAAAATTATTGATTCCAAAGAAGATGAAAAAATATTAAAATTTACTCTTTTAGGCATTCCGTTATTACAATTGGAGTTTATCGAAAACAGAAGCGATAAAAATCGGCAGCTTTTTTATATCACCGGTGGTTTGTTGTCCAAAAGAAGCAATACCGGCTGGTTAGAGTTTAGATCTATTTTAGAGGGTGAATACATCATTACAGCCATTCATGAATTTGTTCCTCGATTACCTTGGATCATCTATAAATATACTCAGGCCAAAGCCCATTTGTATGTAATGAAACAATTTGAAAAATACCTCTCTTCATTTCAACTTCATACTGATAAATAAGTTAATCTTCTTTGTGATATCTTACGGCCTATCGCAATATAAAATTAATAAATGAAGATGAAACAGACGCAAAATTTCAAAAATCATACCATTTTCCTCAAAGGATTTCATGGCCTCCTCTCCATAGGGATATTGGGACTGGCCGGTGGAGGTGTAAGCTATTTGCTTCAAGGAGATGCTTATGCCACTTATCCAGCTTCACTCTTCATACTGATCTCTCTTTTGTTAACTGTGATCATGTGGTATCTCAGAATATTTCCTTTGAAAGCCCAGGACCGGGCCATTAGAGCTGAGGAAAACCTAAGACATTATGTGCTTACGGGTAAGCTATTACCACCCAATCTCAAAATTTCTCAAATTGTGGCCCTTCGTTTTGCCCCGGATGACGAGTTTTTACCTCTGATCGAGCAAACGCTAGATAAAAATCTTACCCAAAAAGAAATAAAAAAAGAGGTCAAAAATTGGAAATCGGATGAGTATAGGGTTTAGAGAAACTAGGATTTATAGCATCATGTAACTTCAGCATTCCTTTTTTCTACCACGAACATTGCAAAAACAGCAGCTATAAGCAGTGAGACCCCTCCCATCATCAAGGCAAATATGGCCTGTGAATCAAATAGGTTTTTTACAATAGGTCCTCCAATGATCCCACTGATTATTTGAGGGACCACAATGAAGAAATTAAATATCCCCATATAAATTCCCATTTTGGTCAAGGGTATCGTTCCGGCCAACAAAGCATAAGGCATAGATAAAATACTCGCCCAGGCCATTCCGACAAAAGACATGGAGAGGATCAATATGATCGGATCTTGGACAAAATAGATCGACAATAATCCGAGTCCACCAGCCGTCAAAGCCATACTGTGCGCCTGTTTTTTCCCAATCTTTTTGGCTATTATGGGGAGCAACAATGCAAAACCAGCAGAAACAGCATTGTACACCCCAAAAATTATCCCAACCCAATTGCCTGCTTCATTGAAAAGAGACGAACTACTATCCTCAATATCAGTACCATAGATATGTTGAGCAATGGCGGGTGTTGAATAAACCCACATACAAAACAAGCCAAACCAACTAAAAAATTGGACCCATCCGAGCTGTTTCATCGTTTCAGGCATTTGTTTGAAACTGGTAAAGATGTTCATCAAACCCCCTTGCGTTTCTACGACTTCTTGAGAGTTAAAAGACTGTAATTCAGCGGGACTGTATTCTTTGGTCTTGATAACGGTCCACAGGATAGCACCCACCAAGACTACTGCTCCAAAATAAAAACTATAAACAACATTGTCAGGCACCTCACCAGGCAACGCCGATTGTGAAACGCCAAAAAAGTTAACCAAGATGTAAGGCAACCAGGAGCCTACCACCGCACCAATACCTATCAACGTGGCTTGAATAGAAAAACCCGTCGTATTTTGTTCTTCCGGAAGCATGTCTCCTACCAATGCCCGAAAAGGTTCCATGGCAATATTAAAAGAAGCGTCCATAATCATCAACATACCCGCACCTATCATGAGCGGTGGAAGGGCTACGGCCAGTACGCCCGCATTAGGCATGATGCACAAGGCGATTGCAGCTAGCAATGCTCCTGTCAAAAAGAAAGGTTTTCGACGTCCAAAGCGCGTCCAAGTTTGATCACTGTAATGACCTATGATGGGCTGTACGATGAGACCTGTAATCGGAGCCGCGAGCCAAAACCATGATAAACTTTCAATGTCAGCACCAAAGTTCTGTAAAATCCTACTTGCGTTCGCATTTTGGAGTGCAAACCCAAATTGAATGCCCATAAACCCCATGCTCATGTTCCATATTTGCGCGGTAGATAATTTTGGTTTTTTCATATGGCAATGGTATTAATTAGTTTATCATTTTAATTTTTTTTTCAATTTTAAAGATTTAGGCATTACATGTATCCAAACCTTGATCGCAATAAACATTGTGTACTGCTTTTAAATGAAAGAAAACCCTCAGTTTTGAAAATTTAGCAAAATGTCTGCTTTAATATTCCCCAAAGTATAGAATTATTTATAAAAACCCCCTATTATTTAATTCAATAGAATCGATGAAATTTTTAGAATTTATCAGGTAAATTTGCCGATTGTTAATTATAAATAAAACCTTAAGCCTATGCAATTCAGACCTGGTGTTTTAACTGGAACCGAAGTAACCGAACTTCTTAATCACGCAAACGACAATAAATTTGCCTTACCTGCCGTCAATGTGACCGGTTCAAATACCATCAATGCGGTACTCGAAACAGCCAAAGCAGTCCAATCGCCAGTAATGATTCAATTTTCAAATGGAGGCGCACAGTTTCATGCCGGAAAAGGGTTATCCAATAAGGATGAAGCTTCAGCGATTGCAGGTGCCATCGCAGGTGCGCACCACGTCCACCACATGGCTGAAAAATATGGGGTTTCGGTCGTACTGCATACAGATCATGCAGCTAAAAAATTACTCCCTTGGATTGATGGATTACTTGATGCAAGTGAATTGCATTTTGAAAAAACGGGTGCCCCTCTATACAGTTCGCACATGTTAGACCTTTCTGAAGAATCGCTCGAGGAGAATATGGAAATCTCCACGAAATATTTTACCCGAATGTCTAAAATGGACATGACTTTAGAAATAGAATTGGGCGTAACCGGTGGTGAAGAGGATGGCGTAGACAATACCGATATTGACAACTCTAAACTTTATACTCAACCAGAAGAGGTAGCTTACTCATATGAGAAGTTAAAAGCCATCAGTAACAACTTTACAGTTGCCGCTGCTTTTGGCAACGTTCATGGCGTTTACAAGCCCGGAAATGTAAAGCTTACCCCAACCATTCTTAAAAATTCTCAAGAATTCATTCAAGAAAAGTTTGGTACTGGAGCCAATCCTGTAAACTTCGTGTTTCATGGCGGATCTGGATCCACTACCGAAGAGATAAGGGAGGCCATATCTTACGGAGCCATCAAAATGAACATTGACACCGATATGCAATGGGCCTATTGGGAAGGCGTAAAAAATTACTATAAAGAATTTGAAGGATTCCTTCAAGGTCAAATAGGAAATCCTATCAGTGCCGATGAACCTAATAAAAAATATTATGATCCCAGAAAATGGCTCAGAGAAGGTGAAAAAACATTTGTGAAAAGGCTCAGCGAAGCCTTTGAAGATTTGAATTGTATCAAAAAGAATGTATAAATAGGATGAGCTAAGGTTTCAGGTTTATCCTGAGCTCTGTAGCTCCCAATAAAAAAAGGCACTGAACGTGATGTTTAGTGCCTTTTTTTATGTGACAAACTTTGATTTCCCAATATAAATTATTCAAATAATTTAAGGCATTAATCAACATCAATTTTTGTATTCTTTATAGCTTTGTAAGCTTTAAGATTCATTTATCCATTAGACGCTTAACATCATGAAAAACATAAAGCAAGTTTCAATCATTGGCGCAGGTACCATGGGTAATGGGATTGCACACGTCTTTGCTCAATATGGCTTTAACGTAGCGCTTATTGATATTGATGAGAAGCGTCTGAAAAATGGCCTTAAAAACATTGAAAAAAATATTGATCGGCAAATACTTAAAGACCAACTTAAAGATTCAGAAAAGGCCTTAATCCTATCAAGAATAACCCCTTTCAATAACCTCAAGGATGGAGTAGCCTTGGCCGATTTGGTGATTGAAGCCGCTACCGAAAATTATGAAGTCAAAAAAAATATTTTTCAAGAGATAGATGATTCTGCGCCAAAAGACGCCATTTTAGCTACCAACACCTCCTCCATATCCATTACTAAAATAGCGGCAGTCACCCTAAGGCCAGGCCAGGTCATCGGGATGCACTTTATGAATCCTGTTCCCATCATGAAATTGGTTGAAGTCATCAAGGGCTACGGGACCTCGCAAGCGACCGTCTCGACGATTAACAAAACGGTCACTGATCTAGAAAAAATAGCGGTTGAAGTCAAAGACTATCCTGGATTTACAGCCAATCGCATACTGTTACCCATGATCAATGAAGCCATATTTACCCTTTTTGAAGGAGTGGCTGGGGTTTCCGAAATAGACGCTGTGATGAAACTAGGTATGGCACATCCTATGGGGCCTTTACAACTTGCCGATTTTATTGGACTTGATGTCTGTCTCTCTGTTATGAGAGTACTTCAGGAAGGAATTGGTGATGATAAATATCGACCATGCCCGCTTTTGGTAAATATGGTTGCCGCGGGTCATTTAGGTAAAAAGACAGGTGAAGGCTTTTATAAATACGAGCACCATTCAAAAGATTTTACGGTCAGTAAACAATTTGAATAAAATAAGGAAAAAAAAGAAACCAAGCGTAGAAATTATGCGTTGTGATGGCAGGTTAAAAAATTCAAATCAAAATAATTATCAATGAAAAAAATTCAAATCCTTTGGCTATCTACTTTATTTATGATGTCATGCAGCGGAGGCAATGAGAAAAAAGCAACTTCAGTCACTGAAACAACTGAAGAGATTATAAGCACCGAAATCCCAAAAATAATTAAAATCAGCATTGAAGGGGATGACATGATGCGTTATAACCTTGACAAAATAGAAGTGAATGCTGGGCAAACGGTAGAACTCACCTTAACCCATACAGGACAAATGTCAGCCCTCAGCATGGGTCATAATTGGATATTGCTTTCTTTGGGTACAGATAAAGCTGCCTTTGGAATGGCGGCAATGAGTGCCAAAGAGCAAGGTTATGTGCCCCAGGATATGAAAGGAAATGTTCTTGCCGCTACCAAGGTGATCGGAGGTGGCGAAAGTACTACCATCACATTTGATGCCCCCGCACCAGGCTACTATGAGTTTATTTGTTCTTTTCCAGGTCATTATGGCCTGATGAATGGCAGTTTCGTAGTGCTTCCTTAAATGATTTATTGATCTTTTCTTTACTTATCTTTAAGTCATGAAAAGATCAATATTATTATCCCTCTGTGCCTTTAGCCTTTTATTGGCTTGCCAAGATACCCATCCAACAACAGATATGCAGACCCAAGAGAACGCTCCCCCTATTGCAGAAAGAAAAGATTCTTTGTTAGAAGCGCATGGAAACACCCGTGTGGATCCTTATTTTTGGATGCGGCTCACTGACCAGCAAAAAACAGCTACTGATCCTGATATCCAAACAAAAAAGGTCGTTCAATACCTTGAAGATGAAAACACCTATACAAGTGAGATCATGAAACCCACAGACAGCTTGCAACAAAAGCTATTTGAAGAAATGACTGGGAGAATTCAAAAAGATGATGCCTCCGTTCCCTATCTCAAAAATGGTTTTTGGTATTATACCCGTTTTGAAGAAGCCCAAGAATATCCCATTTATTGTCGCAAGAAAGGCAGCCTAGATGCCGCAGAATCTATCATACTTAATGTCAATCAATTGGCCCAAGGATATGACTACTATGCGGTTGGCGGGCTTCGCATTAGTAAAGACAACAATATATTGGCCTACGCTGTTGATACCCTCAGCCGAAGGGTGTACACCTATAAATTTTTAAATCTTGAGACGGGTATATTATTGGAGGATGAAATAACTAATACAGAGCCTGGAGGTGCTTGGTCCAATGACAATCTCACCTTTTATTATACAACGAAAAATGATGTTACGCTCTTGTCTGAGAAAATTTGGAGGCATCAGTTGAAAACAGATCAGAAAGAAGATGTCATGATGTATCATGAGCAGGACCCTTCTTTTTATATCAGTGTTAAAAAATCAAAATCAGATGATTATATTGTGATCTCTTGTCAAAGTACGCTGATCAAAGATTATCACATCCTTTCCGCCCATGAACCCACGGGTACCTTCCGTCAATTTACTCCAAGAAATGGACCACACGAATATTCGATTGAGCATTTTGAAGACAAGTTCTACGTCCTTACCAATTGGGAAGCACAGAATTTTAGGTTGATGGAAACTTCTCAAGAAGCTACCGATCTTAAGAATTGGTCTGCGTTGATCCCAAACAATCCAGATACCTTGTTAAGTTCCATTCAAGTATTTAGTGAACATTTGGTGATTTCTCAAAGATCCAATGCACTTACTTCCCTCAAGGTGATCCATCAAAAAACAGGAAATCATCATGAGGTTTCTTTTGATGAACCCGCCTATGTCGTTTACCCCACCACCAATACTGAATTCAATACGACAAAACTTAGATTCATTTATGCTTCGCTGACCACGCCCAACACGACTTTTGAGTATGATATGAATGAGCGGAGCAAAACAATTCTCAAGGAGACCCAAGTCATGGGGGGACATGAGCCTTCCAAATACACGACAGAAAGATTGTTTGCAGAAGGAAGAGATGGTACTCAGATACCTATTTCACTGGTTTATAAAAAAGGATTGGTCAAAAGTGACCAAAACCCTTTACTCCTTTATGCCTACGGCTCTTATGGGAATTCTACCGACCCTTGGTTTAACTCCATAAGACTCAGTTTATTGGATAGAGGTTTTATATATGCCATTGCCCACGTCAGGGGTGGCCAGGAAATGGGTCGAAAATGGTATGAAGAAGGTAGGATGTTCAAAAAGAAAAACACATTTTATGATTTCATTGATTGTGCCTCTTATTTATCTAATGAGGGTTATACCTCAGCTGAACACCTCTATGCACAAGGAGGAAGTGCAGGTGGCTTGTTGATGGGTGCCGTTATCAATATGGCGCCCGAGCAATTTAATGGAGTGATTGCCGCGGTACCCTTCGTTGATGTAATTTCGACCATGATGGATGAGTCGATTCCCCTTACCACTGCCGAGTTCAATGAATGGGGCAATCCTAAAAATCTTGAATCTTATGAATATATGCATTCTTATTCGCCCTATGATCAAGTGCGGGCACAAGCTTATCCCAACCTACTGGTAACTACGGGTTATTTCGACTCACAGGTACAATATTGGGAACCTGCCAAGTGGGTTGCCAAGCTTCGTACCTATAAAACCGACGAAAATTTATTGTTACTCCAAACCAATATGGACGCAGGGCATGGCGGTGCCTCAGGAAGATACCGCAGGTATGAGGACGTGGCCTTGCAATATGCTTTTTTGCTTTCCTTGGAAGATATCAATGAATGATGTCTGTCCAAATACAAGGATCAATCCAGATATACCTCATAACCCGATAACCAGTTAATAGTCAATATGTCCACTATATTCAAATATTTCACTTGTTTAATTATTGTTTTATGTTCTTGTTATCCAGCTCCCAAGGTAACGGGCTTCGATCAAGACCAGTGGGATGAGGATCTCTTTGAGTGCCGTAATTATCGCGCGACACAAGGCGCACCCCTCTTGATCAATCAAAAAGATATCGTACTGGGATCCAATCAAAATGAAATCATTGCCCTTCTGGGCAGTCCCACGAAACAGCGCTTAGATAAAAGAAATAGAAAATTCTTTTTTTATCAATTGAATTGTGAAAATACCATTGAATTAAGTATTCGTTTCAATGCAATTGGGGCCGCCAAAGAAATCATGATTATCAATTAACAGAGCCCTTCAAAGCAGGCTACCCAGTCATTGCATGGTTGAAGCATCGCCCTATTCAAACCTTAGGGAATCGATGGGATCAAGTTTGGAGGCTTTGTGGGCAGGTATATAGCCCGACATAAGCCCGACAATCATGCTGGTAACCACACCAAAGAGGACCCAAACCCAAGGAATAATGAAGGAATTGGACCCAATAAGTTTAGCAATCAAATTACCAATCCCTATGCCCATGATAATCCCTCCAATGCCTCCCATTTGACAAATCACTAAGGCTTCAATCAAGAATTGCTGTCTAATTTTATTTGGTGTAGCTCCCAGAGCCTTCCTCAGGCCAATTTCACGTGTTCGCTCAGTCACTGAAACCAACATAATATTCATCAATCCAATGGAGGCACCCAATAAAGTAATAAATCCTATGGTAAAACCTCCCAATTTTAAGTATCCGGATATTTCATCTAACCTTTCAGCAATAGATTGATTGGCTTTAATTTCAAATGAATTTTGATCAATAGGTCGATCTCCTCGGATGGAACGCATCAGTCCTGTAGCCAATCCTATCGATTCATCGGCTTCGTAAAACTCATCTATGGCTACGGTGGCTAAAAAACGTAAATTTCGCTCTGAGCCTATGACTCGAGCGGCATTCAAGGGAACAATCACACGCCGATCGAAATTACCTCTACTTGAAGCCGATCCTTTAGATTTCAATGTCCCAATCACCCGACAGCTGACTCCAAAAAAATTGATCTTTTTACCAATAGGACTTTCATTATCATCGAATAAAAGCGTTCTTATCTCACTAGTAATAATAGCCACAAGAGCACCACTTTGTATTTCATTGGAGGAAAAGTTTCTACCCTTACTGAGATCATATCCATCAATGGATAAAAAATACTCATCCGTTCCTCGAATCATTACGTTAGGATTGGAAACCTTAGAACCTCGTTTGACCTCGGCATTTCCTGAAAGCACACTACTCAAGCTTACTATTCCTGATTTTTCAAACTTATTTTTAAACTTTTGAAACTCTTCAAATTTAATTTTAGTAAATATTTTTGATTTTTTTCCTCCGGTAGAACCCCTTAATCTTTTATCAGTGATCGTATAAGTTTTGGAGCCTAGATTAGAAAAGCTATCCTCCACCGATCCTTTTATCGCATCAATCGCTGTGAGAATACCTACCAAAGAAGTAATACCAATGGCGATAATAGAAGCCGTTAAAATCGTACGTAATTTATTTGCTTTGATCGCGTTAAGACCCTCCCCTATATTTTCTAAAATATTCATTATGTTAATAACAAACAGATATCATGTGCTAAATTTGATCACTATTCTTTAGTATACGTAATATGGACACTCGCGTTTAGAATATTGACAAAACTCTTATGAAAAATCTATTTTTTCCCTTTTTGATAGGGGTTTTCTTGAGCTTAAATGTAAAAGGCGCTTATCTCTTAATGCCCATGGATGCCTCACAGACAGACCACCTCAAAGCTTATGGCATCACTTATTGGGCCCTTACCAAAGAAGTGCCCGTTGATTGGCTCTTAAACTATCGTGGGGGCAGTTTTTTAGTCCCTCACAGCCCACTCATACAAAATGAATGTCTGATAAGAAATGTAAGTTTTGAAGTTATTTCCGATGCCGAGGTAAATCAATTATTTGAAGAAATTGCTTCGCCCTCCTCGAATATGGACGTGATGAAGCTTGAACAATATCCCAAAATTGCGGTCTATTCTCCCAAAAGCAAACAACCCTGGGATGATGCGGTCACGCTGGTTTTATCCTATGCTGAAATTCCCTATGAAATCATTTTTGATGACGAAATTATGTACAATGAGTTGATAAGATATGATTGGCTACATCTGCATCACGAAGATTTTACAGGTCAATATGGGAGGTTTTATAAAAACTATAAGCACATGCCTTGGTATCAGCAACAACAAAATGAATTTGAAGCAAGTGCTCAAAAACATGGCTATGGAAAAGTTTCATTGTTGAAATTAGCCATCGCCAAACGAATCAAGTCTTATGTGGCCAGCGGCGGCTTCTTATTTGCCATGTGCTCAGCAACGGATACGTATGACATTGCCCTTGCCGCTGAAGGATTGGATATTTGTGAAAAAATGTACGATGGTGATCCCATGGATCCTACGGCCCAGTCAAAATTAGATTTTGAAAGAACTTTTGCTTTTGAAAATTTTCAATTGGTGAGAAATCCTTACGAATATGAGTTTTCAAACATTGATAATTCACCCCAAAGTAGAGGCTTGAATGAGCAAAATGATTATTTCACCTTGTTTCAATTTTCAGCAAAATGGGACCCAATACCTACCATGCTCACTCAAAATCATGAAAAAATCATTCACAGTTTTATGGGGCAGACTACAGGATTCAAAAAAGATCTAATCAAAGGAGATGTGTTGGTTTTGGGTGAAACCAAGCAATTGGATGAAGCGCGCTACATTCATGGGGTGATAGAAAAAGGGTTTTTTACCTTCTATGGAGGCCACGATCCAGAAGATTATCAACATTATGTCAACGAAGAGCCTACAGATTTGAATCTGCATCCAAATTCGGCAGGTTATCGCTTGATATTAAACAATATTTTATTCCCAGCAGCTAAGAAAAAGAAACAAAAAACCTGAGTTTTTTTTGGGAATTATCATTGAAAAAAACAAAAATTATTGCCTATTATTTTATTCCATTAATGAAATCGATCCGAACGAATCTCTAAATTTTCCATAATCAGTGCCTCTTCATATAAAAACTCTTTCCATCTGATTTCAACTTTGGCAGGGTCCCAGTAAACTTTGGCCAATTCAATGAAATTTCTATAATGTCCTGCCTCAGAAATCATCAATTCATGGTAGAAGCTCGTTAATTCTGGATCTGTCAAGTGTTGAGATAACAGCTTAAAGCGCTCGGCACTTCGTGCCTCAATCAATGCGTTCATGAGTAATTTTTCAACCAACTGTTGGTCTCTGCTTCCCCCTTTTTTGAGCACGGTCATCAACTCCGAAACGTAGAAATCTTTTCTGGGAAATCCCAGCTCATAGCCCCGTTTGCGTAAAAGCGCGATGACCCGCTCGAAATGTGACCATTCCTCAGCAACTACGGGGGTTAAACAATCTACTAAAGCCGTTTTTTCAGGATATTGTAGAATCAAAGAAATACAGGAGGAAGCCGCTTTTTGTTCGCAAAAGGCATGATCGACCAAAATATGCTCGATATTTTTTTCCGCTATGTTTACCCATCTCGGGTCTGAAGGTAACGCTAGGCGCAATGTTGTTTTTTCCATCAATCTATCAATCATTTTAGTGATTCCTCTAATTCAAAAATCAAACTTTCTCTACTGTGAGTGTAATATTGCAAAGAATACAGCTTAGTAATCATTGGCTCCGTCTTGGCTTTAAAGTAGGCTTTAAGTTTAGAGTCATTTTGCACAATATTTTTGAATTCCAACATAATAGCCTTATCAGTTTTTGTGTAGATGTCTTTGAGATAAAACTCGGAATAGTTTTCCATAATGTAGAACTTTATTTTTTCTGCAATTAATCCTTCATTGTCAGCCCAATCTTGAATTGATTTAGTGAAAAAAACATAGGTGTCCTCAATTAATTGTACGTCTTCAAACCAATGTGGAATAAATTCACTGAAATTTAAGATATAGTTTTCGGTTTTCATAATTAGGCTGATAACATCTTTTGGTTTAGGTATTCTTTTCTTCTATTTTGGATTGTTTTGAGCTTTATTTCTGCTCTCATTTTCAATTTTCTCTCTACTCTGTTACAGTAAACATCGGCAGGGGTTAAGTTGTGTAGCGACTCATGATAGCGGTGATTATTATAATACTCTACCCAATCAGTAATCGTACTTCTCAGCTCATCAGGACTAAAGTAATGCTCTAGTTTGATGATATTTTTCATAGACCGGTGATAGCGTTCTATTTTGCCTTGGGTTTGCGGATGTAGCGGCCTTCCTCTAACATGTCCCATACCTTTATCATCCAAATACTCTCGCAAGTCTTTAGATAAATAACAAGAGCCATTGTCTGATAGTAGTCGAGGCATATCACCTCTGATATCACTATTGTCTAAGGCCATATCTAAGCTTCGTTTCACATCTTCTGATTTCATATTAGAACACAGCTCCCAGGACACGATATAGCGTGAGTAATCATCTAGTACAGTGGAGAGGTAATACCAGCCCCATCCCAACACTTTAAAGTAAGTGAAGTCTGTTTGCCATTGCTGATTAATACGAGTTGGTTTATCCTTGAACTCATTAGCCGCAGCCATCAAAATATGAGTGGGCGATGTAATCAACCCTCTTGATTTTAAGATGCGGTAAACACTGGATTCTGAGATATAGTATTTCTTAGTGTCCACAATGTAATGCGCTAACTCTCTAGGAGAGAACTCTGGTTTTTCTAATGCGATTTCAACAATTTCTTCTTTCACCGTATCTGGAATCTTATTCCAGAACTTGTTGCGTTTGGGTTCTTTAATAGCTAGCCCATCATATCCATGCTCTCTATAGGCATTGTACCAATGGTAGAAAGTGCTAGAATGGATATTCAGCTCCTTGAGGGTTGGCTTAACACCAATCTCAGAATCTTCTACTATGCGTATAATCTCCATCTTTTCTGTCTGTGTATATCTATGATATTTCACGCCTATTGATCTGTATTGAAGCTTTTTTTTAATCGCCAAACTTCTAGGTTTAGCTCAGCGGTCACTTGTTTGAGTTCGTTGTTCTCTCTACGCAGCTTATTCACCTCATTAGCGTTGGCATCACGAAGGGTATCCCCTTGTAATCGTTTCTTTCCTGCTTCCAGAAAATCCTTGCTCCAACGGTAGTAATGAGCGGGCGTAATCCCTTCTCTTCTGCAAATGGTGGAGATGGACTCTTCTGCTTTAAAGACCTCTAAAACTATCCTGATTTTCTCCTCTGAACTAAACTTGCGTCTCGTCTTTCTTTTAATATCTTTAATGATACTTGTGGCACTCTGTTTCTTTGTCATTCTATTACTATTTAATGGTTAAAAATAATAGAAAACTATCTCTTAGCTATTTGGAATTAAGAGTCCACATTGGTCTGACGCTATACAATCTGACCATCTACAACTTTATAACTAACACCATCAATTTCTCCAATAAACCCAACTGGAACATCTTCCTGACACTTTACAATTCCATTTTCATCTATATAAATTTCAGACTTTTTTACTGTCAGCAGCAGAGTATTTAATTTTTTTAAGTCATCAGCAATTGAGCTGAGCTTTCTTTGTTTAACTGATTCATCAGTGAACTCCTTACTTTCTGGACCATCTTCCATGGATTGATCCTCGTACTTCTCTAACATACGAATTACTTCACCCTCTCTATCGTAATACACACGAGTTTGCCTATAAGCCCCTTCGTCAACTATATCTACAAAAACAAAGAAAAGTTGATCCCCTTTGTAATAAAAGCTGTTCGACATTCTCCATCCAAGACCATGGTGACTAATCCATTGAAAAGAGAAGCCATCTGCCCATTTACACTCCTCTGCTGTCCAAACCTGCCCTTTTCCTTTAGTAGCGGAGATGCAGCTGTCTTTTTTTCTCCGAGCAATCTCAATTTTCGAATAAAATTCCCTGATTTCAATAATTCGGTCTTCGACAGATTGTTTAATTACTAGAGCATTTTCCTTATTATAAACTGAAGATTCATCAATCTTTTTATCTGAGCTGCTATTTTTTAACAATTCAACTTCTTTTTTTAG
>ENA-OSJC01002082-OSJC01002082.1-marine-metagenome-genome-assembly--contig:-NODE-2082-length-15491-cov-14.634877_pt1 | contig 15491 bp, 13 predicted proteins | sample MGYA00237885_ERZ534234 | MGnify/ENA primary metagenome ERZ534234 (study PRJEB26413, sample SAMN06343907) | marine metagenome | isolation source: coastal waters | place: Atlantic Ocean: West Antarctic... | reverse complement strand
CTAGGCGCTGGGTTTAATTTAGCAAGTCAAGATTTAGATCTAAGAGGTGCTGGTAATATATTAGGAGATGCTCAATCGGGACATATTAAAGAGGTTGGCTACGAACTTTATCAATCTTTATTAGAAGAGGCGGTAATAAAAATGAAAAGCGGTGATGTCGGTCTTGAATTAGATTATGATCAAGAATGGACACCACAGCTTAATCTTGGAGTTTCAATATTAATACCCGATGATTATGTAAATGATGTCAGCGTAAGGTTGGAGCTATATAAACGGTTATCGAGTTTATCTACTAAAGTTGAATTGGAGGGCTTTGCATCTGAATTGATTGATCGTTTTGGAAAATTGCCAAAAGAGATAAACTCTCTACTAAACGTAATGCAAATAAAATCTATATGTAAGAAAATTGGAATAAGTAAGATTGATTTAGGTATCAGTGGTGCAAACTTTGAACTTCGTCATAATCATAAATTAAATCCCAATAAGTTAATTAATTATATTAAATCAGAGGATAATGGGATTAAAGTGAAGGGGACTAAACTAATTTTTAAACAAAATTGGGTGACAAACAAAGACAAAATGAAAGGAATTTTCTCTATATTAAAGAACCTACATAAAGCGTATACTAAAAAATAAATTATTATTTTTATATTAACTGAGTTATAATAAAAGTGAGTTTTGTTAGTTTAAGTGAAAATAATGTATAAAGATGAATTATGCTTTGTTAAATCTAATTTGTACATTAATTCGTTTATCAACTAGGAATAGGATTTTTGAAGTTTAAAGTGAAACAAAAGATCAAGTTTAAGAATAAACATCGTGGCTTTGATTCTTATGAATTTAAGTTAGGTGATTTATTGCGGGGTGAACGAGCGACTTTAGGTAAGTCGCTTATGGATATTCAACGTGAATTAAAAATAAATGTTAATATTATTTCTGCTATAGAAAATTGTGACATATCTGGTCATGAGGAATCTGTTTTTATATCAGGTTATGTAAGGTCTTATGCTAAATTTTTAAACTTAAACCAGCAATGGGTATTAGATATATTTTGTAAGGAATCGGGTTACTCAATCCCATCATCACTATCTAATGAAAGAAAAAAAACTAATAACGCTGTTAATAAATCATTTAATCAGAAAAAATTATTTACTAACTCATTTGAAAAAAAATCAAATATATTTATGGAAAAACCTTCTGGATTTAATAAACTTAAATTTCGTTCTTTTTTATCTTTTTTTACACTTATTTTTTTGATTTTTGGAATAGGATTTGGTGGGTGGTTTGTAATGAAAGAAATACAACAAGTTAATATTGTCGAAGAGGATATTTTCCCAATAATCATTGATAATGACATTAATAAACAAGATAAATTAGCACAAGATTTAGGTGATAAAACAACTAATAATTCAGGCCAGATTTTTTTCAAATCTTTAGATGGTCCAATTGCTGACATTGATATAAATAAAAGTGGTTTCTTTGAGGATGATGAAACTATTTCTGAACTTGGTGTAGTTTCTTTGAAAGTCAAAAATATTGAAACTATTAATAACCGAAATAGTACAATTTCTATTCTAGCTAGTAGACCTGCTTGGGTAAGGATATACACAAAAGATGGTAAAGTCATAAATGAAGATATTTTAAATACGGGCCAAATAATGAAAGTTCCATCTAATATGGATAACGTTGTTTTACGTTCAGGAAATGCAGGTTCTGTTTTTATAAAGATTGATAATTTAACTTATGGTCCAATTGGGGAGGGTACTTCAGTAGTAAAAAATATATCTCTTAAACTTGACGATATTATTGAAAATTTTCTAGAAGTTACTAATGAAGAACTTTTAAACCCACTTAAACGAATTAATTTTTTATCTACAAATAATGATTAGTAATCTAGTATTTATTTACTATATAAGTTAAATTAATTAATGAAAAAACAACAACTATAAATCGTTTGGGATCTATATGTCACTAAATTCAATTCGTCCATGGCGATCTATTGCACGTAGGCAATCTCGACAAATTAATGTTGGTGATATTGCTGTTGGTGGTGGAGCACCTATATCAGTGCAAACCATGACAAATACAGATTCATCTGATATTAAAGCAACTTTAAAACAAGTTATTGATTGCGCAGAAGCTGGTGCTGACATTGTAAGAATATCCTGCCCTGATAAAAACTCTACGGTTGCATTAAAGGAAATTTGTAAGGAGAGCCCAGTTCCAATAGTTGCTGACATACATTTTCATTATAAAAGAGCAATAGAGGCTGCTTCTGCAGGTGCTGCTTGCCTAAGAATTAATCCAGGAAATATTGGTAATAAAGAACGTGTCAAAGAAGTTATATCTGCGGCAAAAGACAACAATTGCTCCATAAGAATTGGCGTAAATGGGGGGTCAATTGAACGTAATCTCTTAGAAAAATATGGTGAACCTTGCCCAGAAGCTCTTATTGAGAGTGGCCTAAATCATATCAAAATTCTTGAAGATAATGATTTTTTTGAATTTAAAATAAGTGTAAAGGCATCAGATGTGTTCCTTGCAGTTGCTGCTTATAAGGGCCTTTCTGAGGCTACGAATGCCCCTCTACATATTGGAATTACTGAAGCTGGTGGGTTGATTCCTGGAACTATTAAATCTTCTGTTGGGCTAGGTAATCTTCTATGGGCGGGTATTGGAGATACTTTGAGGGTTTCCTTATCTGCAGACCCTGTGGAGGAGGTTAAGGTAGGTTATGAAATTCTTAAATCTTTGGGATTGCGACACAGGGGAGTTACTATAATATCGTGCCCCTCATGTGCAAGGCAAGGGTTTGATGTTATAAAAACTGTATCACTATTAGAAGAAAAACTGGCACATATTAAAACACCATTAACACTTTCGGTAATTGGCTGTGTTGTAAATGGTCCAGGAGAAGCATTGATGACAGATATTGGATTTACAGGTGGTGGAAAAGATAGTGGCATGTTTTATATTGATGGAAAAAAAGTAAATAAGTTGTTAAATACTGGAATGATTAACAAATTAATTGAGCTTGTTGAGGATAAAGCAAATTTACTTGAGTCGAAAAAGGAAACTTAAGTGAAAGTATTATTAATATGCTTATTAATTTGTCTTTTGTTATTTGCTTATATTAGGTTATCAAAAGTAGAACAAAGTATCTGGCATCTAGATCCAGATAGTATAACCAATATAAATACTAATAATTCATTTTTGTTAAATTATGCTAACAAAGGAACAAAAACTTTTAATTTAGAAGTTAATGCCTTATTTAATATTTTAAATAATATAATTATAAATGATAATTGCGAAAAGGTTTTTGGAGATATTAATTTAGGGTTAATTACATATGTGTGTCGAAGTAAAGTGTTTGGATTTCCAGATTATGTCTCAATTAATTTTAAGAACTTGGATATTAACAAATCGTCATTAAGTATTTTTTCAAGATCCCGTTTTGGTCGGTATGATTTTGGGAAAAACAAACAACGTATACAAAAATGGTTAACTGAATTGAAAAAATCTGTCTAACTGATGTAGGGAACTATGATTGTAAATAATAATAATTTTTGGACGTCTGTTCGGTTATGATTTCATTGGAGAAACTTAATGGGTTGGAGGAGCGTTTCCAGTATTTGGAAGTTAAATTAGCTCAACCATTAAAAAGTGATGAGATTAAATCTTTTGGTGTTGAGTACTCTGAGTTGAAATTAGTAGTTGAAAAAATAAGACAATACAAAAAAATTTTTTCTGATCTAACTGAATTAAAAGATATAATGAACGATCCTGACTTAAGAAGCTTGGCTCTCGAGGAGGATAGGATTTTACAAATTAAATTATCAAAGATGAAAGAGGATTTGATACTAGAGCTTCTTCCTAAGGATCAAGCGGATTCGAAATCAGCTATATTAGAAATCAGAGCTGGTACAGGTGGTGACGAAGCGGCATTATTTGCTGCTGATTTATTGAGAATGTATCAAAAGTATAGTGATGATCAAGGATGGAAGTTAACTCTTATTTCTGAGTCTTTTAATGAATTGGGTGGTTTAAAAGAAGTTATTGCTAGTATTATTGGACCTAATGTTTTTGAGTATTTAAAATATGAAAGTGGAGTCCATCGAGTGCAGAGAGTTCCAATAACGGAATCAGGAGGTCGCGTTCATACTTCTGCAGCGACTGTGGCAGTGTTACCGGAAGCAGAAGAGGTTGATATAAAAATAAATCAAAATGATTTAAGAATCGATACTATGCGTGCCAGTGGTGCTGGAGGTCAACATGTTAATACAACTGACTCTGCGGTAAGAATTACACATCTCCCTAGCGGAATCGTGGTTACCAGCTCTGAGAAATCTCAACACCAAAACCGGGCTGTGGCAATGCAAGTTTTAAGGTCAAAATTATATGAAATGGAGCGAAATTTAAAAACACAAAAACGAGATGCTGATCGTAAAGAGAAAGTTGGAAGTGGTGATAGGTCGGAACGGATACGAACATATAATTTTCCACAGGGTAGAGTGACTGATCATAGGGTGAATCTGACTGTTCATAAATTAAATCAAGTGCTTGAGGGACAATTAGATGAAATTATTAATGCCTTGAAGGCGGATGATAGACTTATGAAACTTGCAAACTTTTCCAATGTCTAAAACATACGCTCAGGTTCTTCGTAAAGCTGCAAATGAATTAAAAGAAATAGGAATAGAAAACCCCTTTAACGATTCAAAAATAATACTTGCACATATTATGGGTATTACGAAGGAAAAATTAATATTATTGGATCCTGAGATTTTTCCAAAATCGGTTGAGTTAAAGTTTTTTGAAAAAATAAGTTTGAGGAAACAACATCAACCGGTTAGTCAAATTATCGGGTATCGATCTTTTTGGGGTAGAGATTTTTTTATTAATAATAAAGTACTGGATCCTCGACCAGAAACAGAAGAATTAATATTTCACGCTTTAAAAAAAGAGTTCTGCAGTGTTTTAGATTTGGGAACTGGGTCTGGAGCAGTAATTATTACACTGCTTTTGGAGAATACATTTGCAACTGGAGTAGGAGTAGACATTGATTTGGAGGCTTTAGAAGTTGCTAAAACAAACTCAAAAAACTTTTTATTAAGAAAAAGATTAAATTTTCTACAATCAAATTGGTGTGAAAGCGTAACAGAAAAATTTGATTTAGTGATTTCAAATCCTCCATACATTGATATAAATGAAAAAGATCAATATGATCCCCATCTAGTTAAATGGGAACCTTCTCATGCTTTATTTTCTGAAGATGGAGGAATTGCTGCATATTATACAATTGCAAAACAGTTAAAAAAAGTGATGCAAAAATCAGGTTTAGCTTTATTTGAAATTGGCCACAGTCAAGCATCAGTGGTACAAATATTTTTTACAAATGAAGGTTTCAAGACCAAAGTATTTAAAGATATGTCAGGTAAGGATAGAGTTATTAAAGTTACATTTTGAAAAAAAAATAAAGAAATATAGAAATTTTAATATATTTTTCTTGTTTCATCTCTTTATCCACTATAAGAAGTCCATGTTAAGGCCCTAAGGCGCCAAGTAACAAACTCCAATTGAACGATCCTTTCCTAAATTTTTTGAAATGGTTTAATCGAAACATCTACATAAAGTTTTTTAATGAGACAACAAAACAAGCCGCGTTCACGCAACAAAAATAATGGCAATCGACGATCAATGGGTAATGCTGTCAATAGAGTATTTGATAGTTCTGGTCCTGAAGGAAAAGTTAGGGGTACCCCTCAACAAATTATTGAAAAATACATGTCATTATTTAGAGACTCCCAATTATCTGGTGACAGGGTGGCGGCTGAAAATTTTCAACAACATGCAGAACATTACACAAGAATTTTATCAGAAGCACTTAAGGAGCAAAATGATAGAAAAGAACAGCAAGAGGCACAAGCAGCCTCTCGTAGAATAGAACGTACAGAAACAGCGAATGATCTTCCTCAAAATGGGCATGATGATAGTCAAAAAAACTTAAGTGAGAAAATTGAAGAAGTAGCAGAAAAAGACAGTTAAATTAACTATTTATTTTTTTCAATTTGTTCTGCTAACTTACACCAATCTGAAACTGTTAAATTTTCTGCGCGCAAAGTCGGCTCTAAACCGACATTTTGAAGATGACTATTTATATTAAGATCAATTGATTTTAAAGATGATCGTATCATTTTTCTTCTCTGTCCAAAGCCAGCTTTCACTAATCTTTCTAAAATAATTTGTTTTGCATAAAATTTTGGCGTGTTAAGTGCTTTTACACTAACCACGGCAGATTGTACCTTAGGTTTAGGTCTGAACGCATCTGGTGAAACTGTCATTCGAATGTTTGCATTACACCGCCATTGAGCTAATACCGAAAGCCTACCATATGCTTTTGTGCCAGGTATTGCTACTATTCGCTCTGCAACTTCTTTTTGAAACATTAGTGTCATGTCCTCCCATTTCGGAGGCCATATTATTGGGGTTAACCATTTCACTAACAGTTCAGTACCTATGTTGTAAGGTAAATTAGAAATAATTTTTAAACTTCCTAAATCTTTAATTTCATTCAAATCAAATTTTAGAGCGTCTCTCTCTAATATTTCCAACTTTCCATCATAGTAATCGGCGATATCCATTAAAGCTGGAATGCAACGTTCATCTCGTTCAAGAGCAATTACTTTTTTTGCTCCAGATGCTAATAAACCGCGCGTCAAGGCCCCTGGTCCCGCACCAATTTCTAAAATAGTTGAGTTTTCGATGGACCCACTTAATAAAGCAATTTTACTAGTAAGATTTAGATCATGTAAGAAATTTTGACCTAACGATTTCTTTGCTTCAAGATTATACTTTAAAATAACATCTCGAAGAGGGGGTAAGTCATCTATTTGCATAAAGGCTATTGTTTTCTGAAAGTTTTTTGGCCAATCTTATAGCATTTATTAAACTTTTTGGGCTAGCTTTATTTTTTCCAGCTATTTCATTAGCAGTTCCATGGTCTGGCGAAGTCCGCACAATTGGAAGTCCTAAAGTTATATTTACAGCTTCGTCAAATGAGATTGTTTTAATAGGGATTAATGCCTGATCATGATACATACATATTGCTAAATCATAATTTTTTCTAATATCATCATGAAACATAGTATCTGCTGGAAATGGCCCATTAATATTTAATCCACTTTTTCTTAGTAAGTCGATTGCGGGTAAAATCAATTTTTTTTCCTCATCTCCAAAAAGACCATTTTCCCCTGCATGTGGGTTTAAACCAGAAACAAAAATTCTTGGTTTTTTAATATTAAATAATTCAATCAATGACTGGTGTGAAAGCTTGATTGTATCCTTAATTAATAAGTCTGTAAGAGTGGTTATTGCCTCTATTAAAGAAACATGAATGGTGACTGGTATAACTTTAAGTTTATCTGAAGCAATCATCATAACTGCTTGTTTACTGTTAGTTAAATACTTTAAGAAATCGGTATGTCCGGTATGCTTGAAATTAGCTCCAGACCTGAGTGCAAACTTGTTTATGGGATTAGTGCATAACGCTGCTGCTTCGCCGATCATACAGCACTCAGTGGCCATTTTGATACTTTTAATAGTGTCGATAGCCAGTTTGTGATTCACTTTCCCCACCTCAGGTTCTTCAGTAAATGGTATGTCGATGATTGGTAGTGCATTGACCATCACATCAAGTGCTTCGGAGCAATTAAAAACTTTTTGCATTGGTATTTCAGGAAAGCGTTTCTTCATGTACTCAAAGGATGAAAACAAAACGAAATTTAATTCATTCTTCAACGTTTTCCAAGCTTTGACTGTTATCTCGGGAGCTATGCTAGATGGTTCCCCACAGGTTAATGCAATCGGTTTAATCATTTGTAAACGATCTTTGCTTCTGCTTTTAAATCTGCAATAAAGCCATCTGCCAAAGAAACTAATCTTTTTGAAAAGAGATATTGTCGTGCTATCTCCCTATCATTTTTTGAAATTTCTTGTCGGCGCGAACATAACATAATTAATATTGGGTTTTCAGATAAATTCCCACCTTTAAGAATGGCATTCTCACCAATATCTAGCGTTTTAATTTTTTCATATTTTTTTTCTGAAATTTTTAGTTCTTCGATTGTATTTCTAATTAGTTTACCTTTTAAAGTTGGATAACGCTCCAATTCAAATTGTAAATTTAAACAATTATTGTTATTTTCAAATATTTGCACCGCAGAGCTCAGGTTGATTTCACTGTTTTTTGATAAATTTAATTCAACATAATCTATTATTACCCTAGTATTCTTAAAAAGTGGAACTTCCCTTACATTAGCTAACTTGTATAAGATAATAACATTATCAAAGACTTTAGGTCCAATTAACGTGTTTAAATCTGATGTTAAAAATAAACTACCCATATCTGGTGGGAGCTGATCTATTGAAATCCAACCAATATTCCCACCGTTTATTGAGCTATCAGACTTTGAGTATTTTTTTGCAAGAGCTTCAAACGTGATACCTTCAGAATTTTTATTTTTAAGGCTTAGAGCCAAATTATAAACCTCATTTCTGTTGTTGTAATCAAAAGGCAATACTATTTCTAATAAATTTATTTCTAAAGATGCACTACCATTTATAATAAAAGAGTCTATTTCATCGTCACCAATGCTTGCGCGATTAGCAAACTTATACTGAACTAACTCTGTTAAAAGAATACGATCCTTTACAAATGTTCTAATTGTTTCTGTAGCTAGTTCAATTTTAGAAACCTCGAGTAAAAAACTCTCAATTGATAAGTTGAATTGTTGTGCCAGTTCTCTAATGCCTTCTTGAACCTTTTCCTCACTTATTGATATATTATTGTTTTGGGCAAATTCATTTATTAATTTTGCATTAATTAATTCATCACTTGCCTTTTTCTGGATATCACCATCCAGTTGTAAGATATTCAAAAGTATTATTCTTTGTGATAATTCGAATTTAGAAATTATGGTCTCATTAACTATAATTACTGGATCAAATTTATTTTCTGCGAATCCTTTGTTTGTCATAAATATGACTAAAAAAACTATAGAAAGTATTAAGTGTTTCATTAAAATTTTTCCTAAGATCCATTACATCTTTGTGATGTCTCAATTTTATTATTTTTCGTAAGTCCTGTTAACTCTACTTTCACGCCAAGTGATATCCCAGGCTTTATAGAACTTACAGAATAAAACCCACGAGATAAGTAAAAATCAATTGCCATACAATCATGTTCATAACGTGAATTAAATTGTGATTTCACAGTTTCTTTGTTTTTAAGGTCATATATTAGACTAAAATTAGAATTAGTTTTTTTATTAAATTGATAATTTGTGCCAATGGCTAATTCTGATCTATTTTCGGCAAAGCCATATAAGCTATCTTTATCTTTTTGAAAGTATTTTGAATAAACATTTATATTATTCTTCATATAGTTAACTTGAAATTCTTTTTTAGTAAGGTTGAATTGATCATTTGAAAAAATATTTCCACTTATTTTAATTTCGTTAGAAAAATTTAATTTCATTGCTCCAAATAAATTTGACTTATTCCCAGTTGTTCCTGGCTTACTACTGAACTGGTGAGACCCGTTAAATCTATTAATACTTCCCATAAAGATCTCACTTTCAAAACCTTTAGAATTTCTGTGAGAGGTTTTTATACTTGTTTGCAACCTTAAACCATTCTCACTTCTATCCATTCCATAAGTGCGATTTAAGTCAGAAAAGTTTGCCAAACTTATCTCTGAATAAAAACTATCTTCATTGGGTTCATTAAACCTATGCGGGGCAGAATATATTAATTGTAGTTTTGGCACGTATATGGTTGAAGAATAGTTCTGTCTATTTACCAGAGGAAAACTCAACTCAATACCATTTGTTTGATTTATTTTACTTAGGGTAGCTCGATAGTTAGTATCATTATAATACTTAGAAACTTTCGCTGATGATAAAGATTGTAAACCTATAATATAACCTTTTTTTGTTATTATATCTTTTCGCCATAATAGATCTGATTTTATTCTAAATGCATCTCTTCCCAATTTTCCATTTTCTGTCGACTGTCTTTTATATCCACTTAAATTAATTAATAAATTAGCCTGTCCACCAAGTTTTTTTGGGTAAAAAATATAATCACTAATTGTTTCGTGCCTTAGATTGGCCATATTTGAATCTGAAACGCTCGATTTCTGAAGTTTACTTTGGTAAAACCCAGAATTTATATATAATGACGTATCGTGTTTTTTTAATTTTACATATGTTTCTGTAAATTTTGAATCTTTGGTCGTGTGTTGTGAAAGCAAATCTAAATCAGTAGTTTTTTGATACTGCAATGATAATTCAATATTATTCTCATATTTACTATCGTAATTTCCAAACAAATAACCTTTCGATTTATTAGATGAATTTCTATCGTTAGTTACGAACATATCTACGCTTAGGTCAGATTTTTTAAATAGTTTTCGATATTCGACTCCTAGGGATACATTTTTACTGGTGCTAATATTTGGTTTAAAAATAATATCCGATGATTTGTTTAAAGCCACAAAATAAGGAAGATTAAGTTCAGTGCCTGACACGCTCGAATGATTTATTTCCGGAGTGAGAAAACCGTTAGCTCTTTTTACACTTGGATCTGGAATTCTAAGTGTTGGAAAGTACATAATGGGAATGCCAGAGAGCCTAAACTGAGAGTTATAAAAATAAACTTCTTTAAGTTTTGAATCATGTACAATTTTTCGTGATCTTATTTCCCAAAGTGGAGTTTTGTTTTTTTTACAAATCATGCAGGTAGATGCAATGGTTTCATAAAAATTGTTAAATCTGCTATTTTCTCGAATTACTTTTGCTGAAGATATCTCCAAGCTTCGTGATAATATAAACCTAACTCTTTTAAGCACTGCATTATTAAAGTTTTTGTCTAATATTGCTTCATCAGCCAAAATTATTGTTTGTTCTCCATCGTCTAATATAATTGGTCCTAAGGCATTTATTTTACCAGTTAGCTTGTTGTAACTAATCATTGATGCTTTTAATGACTGATTCTCAAAACTTATGTTAACGTTCCCTTTTGCATTTATCACATTTCCATCTTCACTTACTGTTATGATATCTGCAATCAAACTAGGATTGGTATTTGCATTCGCATTGAATGTTAGAGCGTATGTAATGATTGCTAAGAAAATAAAAAATCTCATTTAACCATCCTCCAAATGCAGGATAAGTCCTAAAGAAATAAATATTACAATAACTGGGGGGGCCCAAGCTCCAAGCAAAAAAGGTATTGCACCATTTTGACTTAAAATTTCAGTTAAATTATTTAATAAAAAAGCGCTAATACCCATAATTATACTTATTAAAATTGCTAACCCCTTTTTACTTACTCTGGTATGCCCCATGTTAAGGGCACCACCAATTAAAAACATACCAACCATAAAAAATGGTAAAGCTATTTCTGTATGTAGGAAAACCCTGTGCTTTAGAGAGGAAAAACCAGCATGTTCGATCCTTTTGATGTAATTCTTTAATTCCCAAATTGATATTTTTGATGGTTCACCAAAGCCTAATCTTATCTTTTCCAAATTTAATTCAGTGTTTAATTGCAAGTTTTTGAAAGATTTGGCCCTATCTTCTGGCCTATCGTCCCTATTTACCTTCCAAATTTTCCCATCTTTTAAGTTCCATTGCTTATTATCGACTATTGCTAGTTGTGCATTAATTCTAGTCGTTGGTATACTAAATTTATTAAACTCAAATATTGTTACCTGCTTCAATTGTTTTCCATTGTTTCTAACAGTCTTAGCATGTATCACACGTTGTCCATCAATATGCCCCTCTCTTAACCAAATGCCTTCGTTATTGATAGAGTAGCTTGATAAAGATTTATTTATTTTACTTAACTCTGAATTATATAGTTTAAATGCGATTGTATTAAATGGGTTAACTATAAGGACCATAATTAATCCAAGAGTAAAAATTGTTATTATAGGTGCAAACATACTTCGTAATATAGATCGTCCAGCACTACGAATTATTACAAGTTCACTATTTCTTGAGATATTTATAAAGAAACTTAAAGAGGTTATAATAGTAATAATTGGGATTAATGGGTGAATAATTATTGGTGTTTTTAAAAGTGCCAAATAAAATAAACTTACTGAACTTATAGATTTGGAAAATTCTAACCTTAAAATATCGACCCAGCTCAATATTGTTAAAAACCCATAAAAAATCAAAAATATGACACAGAAATAATAAATCACTCGCCTTGAGAAATATATATTAAGTTTCATATTTTTTACCAAAGTAGATATATTTTAGGGCTCCAGTGAAAAAGGGACGCCTCATTCTTGTTGATAATCCACAAATCATACTAAATCCAATCAATACTGGTAAGTATGCAAAAAACCAATTTGAGCTATCTCTTCTTAACAGTGTCAATCCATTGGTTGCTAAAACGTTGAAAATAGCAATTACAATAATCGAAAAGAAAATTTGCCGTGTTAATCCAAAGCGACTGTGTCCTCCAATGGTCATAATTATAGCAGACAACAGAACATACAAAACACAGTGAAAAGGCTTTAATAATCTATCATGTGCTTCATAATAGACTTCTGTTTTACTTCTCTTCAGAACTTTTAAAAGTTCATTATCCGCAGTAAAAAGGTCTATGATGCCATAATTATCAATATTCATTAATTGTTTTGATTGTACCGATACTAATTGTGTGAGCTCATAAGCTAAACTTTCAAAACCTACGTGGCTAAGGGTTTGTGACTTTAAGTCTAAAGTTTGTATTAGACCATTAAAGAGAACCAAATGTGATTGCTTTTTTTCTTTAACTAGCACAGCACGTGTCGCTATATACGTTAAGTCTCTTTCATTGGAACGTTGATCATGAATAAAAATATCTTGAAATTCTCCATTTGAATTAACGGATGAAACAAAAATAGTCATATTTTCAACTGGGTGTAAGAATGATCCGTCCGAAATCAATCTACTTACAATATCTTTAGAGATCTCTGCTTTGCGGTAATCCAAATGTGCTCTACTCATGGGTACTAAAATGAGAGATAATATTGCAGTGGTAATTGCAGTAATTAAAGCAAAATAAACGAATGGTTTTAGGATACTAAGAGGGTGCATGCCTGATGCATCTAAAATAATTAATTCACTTTCTGTATTTAACCTATTTATCACAAAAATCGTTGCTGCTAACGCGGCTATTGGTAAAACAATTGTAATCACTTGTGGCAAAAATAAAAATATCAGTTCAAGAAAAACAAAGGTTGATTGGCCATCACCAATTAGATTATTAAAAATGCCTAATGATCTATTAATCCAGTAAGCGAGTGCCAAAATAAAACAGAAGAATCCAAACGCCCACATTAGCTGACCAAGTACATAACGATCGTAATGCTTCAATACTTTTCGAGCTCCATAATAAAGTAATTTAAGTATATACCGATTCATTATTTTAAAACAACGGAAATGCTGAAAACCTTGTGGTATATCACTACTAACGAACATATAATTAAAAAAAATAAGGAAATTAGATGACTAAACAACGCAAAGTTACGTTTAATAATATGAAACTCACAAATTTAGACAAAATAGAATCTATTTTTGTAATATGCTTGGATGAAAGTCATAAAATTGATGAGTTTACTAGTCATTTAAATTCTTTAACAGCTGGCCTAATTGAGCGATTTAAAGGCAGCTCTATTTTTGCTGAACAAAAAGAAAACTCTTGTTTTACTTTAAACTTTCCAACAGGATTATGCGCAAATGCAATAATTGTATTGAAAATTTCAATGGATAACGACATCCACGGTGCCCGGTTGGCTGGGGCAAATCTTTCAAAAACTTTGGGACCACGTGAGGCGATGGTTTCGTTAAATGAGCATCCTAATTCAAATGATATTATATTCGGGTTTGTTATGCGAGATTACAAATTCAATTGTCATAAATCGATATCAGAAACTGAAAGATCTCCTTTAAAAATTATTGTTAAAGATCCAAGTTTTTCAAAAAAATGCTATATTGAATATGAAGCTATTAATGAAGGAATATTCTTTGCTAGAGATTTAACTAATGAACCGTCTAATATTTTAACTACAGAAGAGTTTTCTAATCGAATAATAGATTTGCAAAAATATGGATTGATTATTCACACCCTTGAAGAAAAAGATCTTAAAAAACTTGGAATGAATGCATTACTTGGCGTAGGACAAGGGTCACCTAGCCCAACTAAGGTTATGGTACTTGAGTGGCGTGGGGCAGGGGATGCAAAACCTTTGGCTTTAGTAGGAAAAGGTGTTGTTTTTGATACCGGGGGAATTTCTCTAAAATCACCCGCTGGAATGGAAGCAATGACAGTTGATATGGGAGGGGCTGGAGTTGTCGTAGGTCTTATGAAAACACTCGCTCTGAGAAAAGCAAAATCAAACGTTGTTGGTTTTGTTGGTTTAGTAGAGAACATGCCTGATGGGAATGCTCAGCGTCCAGGAGATGTTGTAAAATCAATGAAAGGTGACACAATTGAAATAATAAACACAGATGCTGAAGGGCGTTTGGTTCTTTGTGATGTAATGTGGTATGCTCAAAAATATTTCAAACCCGCTGCACTTATTGACTTAGCCACTTTAACAGGAGCCATTATTGTAAGTTTGGGTCACGACAAAGCAGGTGTTTTTTCTAATTGTGATGATTTTTATGAGAAGTTTGTTTCATCCGCCATTAAGGAGGATGAGGGCGCATGGAGAATGCCTCTAGATGAAAATTATAATAAATTATTGAAATCTAATATTGCTGATATGAAGAACGTAGGTGGTAGAGCGGCTAACGCCATTACTGCAGCTCAGTTCTTACAGAGATTTATCGAAGATGACCTGCCTTGGATCCATTTGGATATAGCGGGTGTTGCGTCCACGGGCTCAGAGACAAAATTTGCGCCTAAAGGAGCTTCCGGCTGGGGTGTTAAAACATTAAACAGATTGGTGGCTGATTTTTACGAAATAAAATAACAATTACAATAATTTACAGACTATTACTAAAGTTTTTTTCTGCTAATATAGCTTTATCCCATAAAGTTTCAGCCTTTTTCAATCCATTTATTATTTCTTTTCTTTTGGTTTGTAGGTTTTCAAGTTTATCTCGATTATGTTGTTCGTAAATCAATGGGTTACTAAGGTGGTCATCGATTTTTTTTAACATTTCTTCGATCTTTTCAATTCTTTTCTCAGAATTAAGGATATCTATTTTTAAACTAGATAGTTTTACAGTTTTCGAATCGTGTTGTTTTTTTGGCTTTACTGTTTTTTGTTTTAATTGTTCACCACCTCTTTCCTTAAGTAATAAGTCACGATAATCACTTAAATCATTTGGGTATTCACTTATTTTTCCTTGATTGACTAACCATAATTTATTTACTGTTAAGCTTAGTAAATGTAGATCATGACTTACAATAATTACAGCTCCTGA
>ENA-OSJC01002080-OSJC01002080.1-marine-metagenome-genome-assembly--contig:-NODE-2080-length-15496-cov-11.878073_pt1 | contig 15496 bp, 4 predicted proteins | sample MGYA00237885_ERZ534234 | MGnify/ENA primary metagenome ERZ534234 (study PRJEB26413, sample SAMN06343907) | marine metagenome | isolation source: coastal waters | place: Atlantic Ocean: West Antarctic... | reverse complement strand
ACCAGATGATGCTTTAAGTAATAAATCTCCACCAGCTGTAGCTACTCCGCCACTTGCAAGTCCAGATTCTTGAAATACAATTTCGGGGGTATTACTAGTATCATTAACTGTAATTTTATCACTAACTGCTAAATTAGTTCCATCAAATGTTAAAAATTCTTCAGCATTTAATGTACCATTACCAACAGCAGTTGTTACTCTATTATTAGCATCATTTGCTATTGTAGTACCTGCTCCATTTGTACCTTGTGTACCAATTTCTCCTTTTGCACCTGTTGTACCTGTTGTACCTTGTGTACCTGCACCTATTGTACCTTGAAGTCCTAATTCTCCTTTTTGTCCTTTATCTCCCTGGTTGCCAATTGTACCTGTTGTACCTTGAACCCCTACTTCACCTTTTTGTCCTTTTTCTCCAGTTTCTCCTTGTGTACCTACTTCTCCTTTTATTCCTGTGGCTCCAACTTCACCTTTTTGGCCTTTTACACCAGTTAATCCTTGTATACCTACTTCACCTTTTACACCTTTTTCACCAGTTTCTCCTTGTGTACCTGTTTCTCCTTGTGTACCTTTTTCTCCCTTTTCTCCTTTATCTCCTTTTATACCTTTTTCTCCTTTTTCACCTTTAGCTAAAGTATTAATATTAATTGAACCACCCATTCCTGAGTGATTAACACAATAATAATATAATGTTGCAGGTGCATTTTGTGGTACCTTAAATGTTGATATTAATGTTGAACCAGCTGTACCACCATTGTCAGACCAACCATCTGTATACTGAACTCCACCATTCCATGTACCATTGTCTGTAGTTGATAATACTAAGGGGTGGTTTGAATTTGAGCTATTTGTTTGGTTAAATGTATAAGTAAATCCTTTTAATAAAGATAAAGTATCTTGTTGTACTCCATCAATGAAATATTTATTTCCTCCTCCTGTAGCTACTACAGTAATTGTGAAGTTTTGTGTTATTGGAGTTTCAGCTTCTGTACCTTGTGTACCTTGAACACCAATTTCACCTTTTACACCTTTTTCTCCAGTTTCTCCTTGTATACCAAATTGACCTTTTTGCCCTATAGGACCTTGAACTCCAATTTCTCCTTTTTGTCCTTTTACACCAATTTCTCCTTTTTGTCCTTTTACACCTTTTTCGCCTTGTATACCTTGTGTACCTTGTGTACCTTGAATGCCTTGAACACCAATTTCACCTTTTACACCCTTTTCACCTTGTATGCCTTGTGTACCTTGTGTGCCTTGTGTACCTTGAACTCCAATTTCTCCTTTTTGTCCTTTTTCACCTTGTATACCTTGTGTACCTTGTGTGCCTTGTGTGCCTTGTGTACCTTGTATACCTTGAACACCAATTTCTCCTTTTATACCCTTTAATCCTTGAAGACCAACAATACCTTGAACGCCTATAGAGCCTTGAACACCTAGTTGTCCTTTTTGACCTTTATTTCCTTTTTCTCCTTGTGTACCTTGTGCTCCTTTTTGACCTTTTTCTCCTTTTTCTCCTTTTTCTCCTTTTGCAGCACTACCTGAATATAAAATACCATCTGGGTCTATAAGTACTTGACCATATTCTACAGCTGTTATATTAGTGGCTATGCTAGGAAATTTTATATTAGAACCAACGGATCCAGAAACTTCAAATGATCCTGTTACCTCAAATGATCCAGATATGTTTATATCATAGGCATTTGTTCCTGTGAGAGCGTCTATAGATTGAGATACTTGAGAGGCCTCAATTGTTTGGTCGGTAAAAATACCATTAGGATCTAATCTTATAGCCATAGCTAAATTATTTTTTAATTACTGTTTATCAATATTAATCAATATAGTTGTATCTGTAGTCCTAGAAGTTGGAAGTGGTTGTGCCAATTTTCCAACAGCTAATAACTCATAATCATTATTATACATACCTACAGTAGTTACGTAAGGTGAGAAAAACGAACCAGTTACATAATCGTATACTGTTCCATCATTACTTGAACCTGATATTACTGTTGGGTTTAAAGTATAGTTAAACTCACTTTCTCCTATAGTACACTTATATTGTGTTTCATATATTGAAAATGAACTTGAAAAAGAAAAATTAATAGTAGAACCAGTTACAAAATTTTCTATGTCACTATTTGTTACAACTCCAGTACCGCTTGATCCTGTATTTTCTAATCTTGTACCTCCTGCAAATATTATAATTCCATGCTCATATATTACATTACCAACAAATATTGAACTTGAAGATGATTGTAAAGGAGTATTCATTTTTAATCTACCCTCACCATCATCAAAATAACTCCCACTTTCAGTAGTGATTTTAATTGAGGTAGGTTGAATATAATCACCAAACATTGCTTTTGGAACTGATATTATTCCCACAGCTTCAGTAGAACCTGTAGGCCAATACTTTTGAGGATTTAAATCCGTTTGTGGGTAGTTGTAATACCCATTGCCATCAACCAATCCAGTTATTGTACCGTCAGGGTGTATGGATTGGGTGTTTACTGGTTGTACTTCACCGTTACTACCGGAAATATAATTAGAATAATATAGTTGTTGGGTCGAATAGTATATAGCTGATTGTGAAACAGGACTGATGTATCCTGTTGAATCTGTAATGTTGGATTTGACTCCTAAATAACGATCAATGTTAACATTAGAGGCTATTAAAGCACCCCCAATGAAGTTAAAACCTTTAGTTACTTCTAAAGGAGATATTATAATATCTTGTGAATTGAATTGTTTGTAGGCTGCCATCCATTTTTAAAAATCTAATTTAACCCTAATAAGTGCTTCTTTTGTAAAGTTTTTACTTAGAGGTCTTGATAATTTAGCAACTGCTAATAAATCATTTGAGTCATTATATAAACCTACTGTTGTCATATATGTTTGAGGATTATTTATAAAGTAATTAAAAGTTACTTCACCTGTGGATCCTGAAATGTATGAGGGATTAGTTGAATAGTTAAATTCACTATTTCTTGCTCTAACAAATACAAAATCTGAAGTTATTGTTTCCTCTGAATTTAAAGAAAAGCCAGGAGTAACAAGTACAGGATCATTTACTTTACCTGTAAATGCATTAAATAATTTTTGATTATTATTCCCAGCAGTATTAGTAGTTAAAGTAGTGGCTAAATTTAATCCTTGATTTGTATTTAAATCTAATGCCGCACCATTTAAAATCACAGTTCCAATATCTGGAAGAAATAATCCATAAGATCCTGCAGTAGAGGTATATCCATTTCCAGACCCACCAGCAATTACCTCTGCTGATTGACCATCTGAACCACTAATTACCTCATATGCTCTCATAGTACCATAATAAGTTGGTACAGTAACCATTTTAGAGTTATCTGTTAGATATAAAGCGGTAGCACCATCTCCAGCTTGTGCTCCTTGTAATATTAAATTTAAAGAACCTGGAAATAATGCTTGTTTATATGCTGCTCTTTCTACACTTAAAGCGTAAAAATAATTTTGTGTAACACCACCAAAAGAGAAACTTGCATTTTCATCTTCTAGTACTAAAGTTCTGTATTGACCAAATATAGTAGAAGCGGGTGAAACACCAGGTGCTGCATTGTTATTATAAGCTAAAGCTCCCCCACCTGTTGAATTACCAAAAGCAATTTCAAATTGAGCAATTGAATCTGTAGCCGCAGCTCCATCAGCATCAGTATTATATATAGTATAATAATATTGTCCTGAATCGCTATTAACTTGGCCTGACTGTGTAAAGAAAGTTGTTAAAGTAGGAACATTATTAGTCCAACACGTAGCTGTTTGGGCTTGTGCACTTACTACAAAATCATCTGCTTCTAATCTTTTAAATCCCATTATTACTTATTTTATGTTGTTGATTTTGTTATTGTTATAGGAACAGTTATTCTTGCTCCACTATCTAATCCTACTACAGTTAATGTACTTACTAAAGTAGAATTTGATCCAAATAGTGTATTAACGGTTGTGGCTCTAAGAGATATTTGAGTTCCTGTTACAGTTACGGAAACATTAGTTCCTATTGTAGTTGTTGAATTTGCATTAGCTTCAGCTGCTGCTTCAGTATTAATACCTGTAGCTGAAAAGTCACTTAATAATCTAACATCTGCTATAGTTGCTGCATATCCAGAAGTTTCAAATACTTGGTCATTACCTAAATAATTTAAAGTTTGAGGAGTAATTGCAATTATTGCTCCTTGTTGTAAAGAAATTGCAGTATATCCTACATTCAATACTGGAAGTTTAGCTGTACCTCTAGGTAAAGTAGCTAACTTAAATTTCATTATTTGAGACTCTTCTGGAAATGCTTCTAATAAAGGCATACCATCAATTGCTTGACCATAAAATGCAGAACCCGATGGGTGAGAAGGATTATAAAGTTGATAATCAATCTCATCATCCGCTAAAGCAAATTGTGTTATTCTAAAGGAACCATCATTAGCGGCAAGTGCCTCTCTTCCTTTTGTAGTTAAAATAGCATCTATTGTGATGACGCCGTTATTTAAATATCCCATTTTTGTCTTTTTATATAAATACTGTTATATGTTATAAATATGTTAATCTATTAGTTTATTGTCCCTTAACTGTGATAATATTTCATCTGGTGATAAATCTATTAATGCTGTTGGATACTCCGGGAATAATATTCCAGCAGGTGTATTATCTGATTTTCTCAATGGTTTAACATATTCTACAAAACTTCCAGATTGTGATGTAGTTGAAGTTGAACCTGTAGCTGCTGTTCCTGTTACACCAGCTCCTCCAGCTCCTCCTTCATTAAGTGATATGCTATTAGTTGATTCTACAAATTTCTTAATTGTAGATAATGTTCCATATGGAAATGATCTATTTACATAAATAGAGTTAGGAGAAAATATTGTTCTTCTCATTAAGAAAAAATCAAGATTTGTACTAATAGACATTATAGGAAGACCTTCTTGAATATTGTCGTTTGGTAATAATGTTATTCTTGCTTTTCCATTAGTTGAATCTGCTGGAGTGACAACTGTTACAATGCTATATGCTTCATTTTCATCATTTAAAAATCTAATTTCATCTCCTACTTGAAATTGAAATAGAATCCCTAGCTCAGGAAATGAAGTATCAGAAGGTTCTTGACCTCCCGGAAATAATACATTTGATGATGCAGTGTAGGGTAAGGTACCCATAAAATAAGGATTACTACCTAAAGTTTCAATATAAAGATTATTTGCACTTTCTGGTTGAAGTTCTAATATATTATTAGCTCCTGTTCCTATATCTTCTGTTGAACCAGCTGTTAAAGTTATTATAACATTTCCTGTACCCGCAGCATTTAAACCTGCTGCTCTTAAAGTAGCTTGGGGAATTGTTATTACCGTATTTGTAGCATAATTATTACTATCACCTTGTATTAATAAAGCGGAAGCAAATGTCCCATCAGTATTTGTAGTTAATGCTATTTGACCACCACTAGCTCCTGATGTGCTAGCCATAGCATCACTAATGGTTATAAGATTAGATGTTGTTGCTATTCCCCCTATTGCATAACCAGTTCCTGTACCTGTAGGAGTTAAAGTAGCATTATTTTTAAAACCAATACCACTATTAAAGAATTTCCAATACCCAACAACACCAGGGGGGGTTAAACCAGTATTATCTCTTTGAATTAAATTAGTATTATCAGCGGGTAATTGTTTAGTACCAGATATAGTAGCTGTAAAAAATGGACCTTCAATTGCAGGAACTATTGGGGCCTGCGTATTATTCATATTACTTCCAAGAACTTTTGTGGGGTTAAATCCATTTTGATTATTATAACCGGCCCATTCAATTGCTTCCTGTTTAACTTTCCATCTAAATCTTCTATTACTAGGTATTTCTCCTATACTTTGAAGAGGAATATGGTATTTTACAAAATTAACACTGGCACTAGCCCCACCAAGTTTCGTCATAAAAAGTTGAAAATTCCAAGAAGTTATATTTATAATATAAATATATTGTGTTGGATTTTGGGAAGAATGATTATTTTGAGCAACTACCTTAGCATGAAATCCAGCGGGCATTGGATGTCTTTCCGTTTTAGTATTTGTAGAGGGCACATTACCATCTGCATCTTTATCTCCAAAAAATAATTCTATTTCTGCCTCTCTATTTGGATCTATTCTTATTTGTTGGGTATTAATTCGAAAATCATCAGTTGGCCATGATTCTCTTACTGTAGCACCACCACCACCATCTACAGGTTGATCTAGATATTGTAATCTTATTTCTATAGAACCAACTTCCCGTCCACTAGGAGATGGGGCACCAGTAATAGAGGGAGTACCAGCAGGAAAAACAAAATCTGTACCTATAGTAATATTATCTGAAAGATCTGGAATTGATAAATCATTTAAGTTATTTATAGCATATTGGTCGTTATTAAAAAACATTTCTCCTATTTCTGCATAAAGTAAATTATCAGTTGGAGTTCCTGTTGGTGTTGATCCAGTTGCAAAAGAATGAGAAACTCTTTGAATAGCTGCAGAAATTGGTGGTGTAGTTGATCCACCAAATTTTCCAAAATCAAATGCTTGTTTAAATGTTTGATTATTAAAAGTTTCTGGAGTTGCTGAGGTAAAGAAATTGTCCCCAAGTGTAGGATTTTTTGAATTTTCATTAGCTGCATTATACAAATTACCTGCTACTGTCATTCCATATTGAAGGAAATCACTAGTAATATCATTAAAACGTTTACCAGACATTGGTATTGCAGTTTCTGCAAAACTGTTATTACCTGTTTGTGACCAAAAATAAGGAACAACTTGTTTAGCTACTAAACCTATAGGTTGTAAATTGTTTAATGCATCATATTGAGTAGATCCTGAAATTTGATTAATTCCTACTCTACCTAATCCTCCTTCTTCCCAACTTCCCTCTATATCAAAAGCAGTATAAGGTGATAAGTTTGGTTGTTTTGGATCTCCTCCCTCATTTACTAAATATTTTACATTAAATAAAGTTTGGCCATTTATAGTAGGATAAGGATCTACTACTTGATCACAATATGCAAAAAATGCTGTTTTATAATCAATAACAGGTAATGTTCCAAATCCACCTACTAAATCAGCAGTAGAATTTATAAAAGCAGCTGTTGTTTTAGAACCTAAATATCTAGGAATTATTGATGATTCTTGAGTGTAAAATGACTCAGGGACTGAGGATTTAATAGCAGTATTTTCTAATATAGATTGGAAATTTGAGGGATTATATAAACCATAAACAAAGTTTAAGTTTATTAATAAATCTTTAGTTATATTAGTAAAGCCTGAGTTTGATAAGGTAGATGCTAATATTCTAAGTGTATCATTATTTTTATACCCAGAACCAGGAGCAATAACTACAATAAGCATACCAGATCCATTATTAATTGCAGAAATGTTTAAAATAATACCTGTTCCAGTACCTGAGGTTATAATCTGTTTACTTGCTTGAGTATATGTAAATGTAACAGCACTATTAGCAATTAAAGTACCTTCTACAAATGGATAAATAAAAGGAATAAGTTCCTCATTTTCATTTAAGAAAAAAGATTCGGGAATATTGTATTCTATCTCTTGTATAAGTGGATTTCTTCTTAATGTTTCATCTGTAACAAAAACATTATATAAAGGTTGACAATCAGGAGTATTAGCTAAAGTTTCTCCACCAGATAAAGCACCATCTAAAAATACAGGTACACTTCCATCATTATCATTTTCTCCTGGGGTATTAAATTCTATTTCATATTCACTTACTACTAAACTACTTTCTACATCTGTAGCAGGAGTATTAGATCCAGTTGATACTTGTAGGGCAACAGATAAACATGTTTTTAATGAAATATCTGCTTTAGGAAGAAGATAACTTGCAGTAATAGCTAAACCATTAATATGAATAATTTCACTTTCAAATGCCTCTTGATATAAAAAATTATCTAATACATCAGGAACGTTATTTGGGTAGGTACCAGTATATAGTCTAATAGAAGCTGTAGTCCAAGTAGGACCGTCTCCAGTTTCTCCTGCTCCATAAGTTGGAGGTGTTTCTGGATCTGGAGAGGTTGATACATCTATAGAATATGTTGTATTTACATTTATTCCTTCACTTACATCTCCATACTTTGCCCCATCATCACTACCTGTCCATGCATTTAAATACATGGAAACTGTTACTTGAACATCAGATTGTGGTATTTGGTTAAAAACATATAACCCATCAATTGATTGTGATAAAGATGATGAATATGCTATGTGGACATCGTTTACCCTAGTATTAAATGAGGATATTGGTCTTACTGGGGCTCGAGTAAAAGTAGTCTTTACTATATTTTCAAATCCAGTCCCAGGACTTACTGGATCAAAATATGGGACTGGGGTTGCTAGGCCATTATATTGTACAATAAATCCAGTTGCCAAATCATAAAATTTAAGAGTACCTGTGGTATCTGTATAATATATTCTAACTGTACTACCTGTATCATTAGTAGCTTGATATAGAACAGACCAATTAAGATCAGCATATAGTCCAAATTGAGAAAATCCTCTTCCAAAATTTGATCCCTGAACAGCACCATCAAATATGCTACTTGTATAAGTGTAAAGAGCATTTGCTAAAGTAATAGTAGGATATGTTTCTACAGTAGCATTAGTTGCGGAAGCAAGTTCCTGTTGAAATACAGGAGTACCTACAAATTGAGGATAATTTTGAAATTTTACATCTACTGAAGAATTATTTGTATACTGTATTGTTGCTGAAGGAGATGTAACACTAGATAAACCTAATTTATATGTTGGGGTACCTGATTGAAGTTCAAAAACAACACTAGTAACAGTTCCTGTAATAGTTGAATTAGCAGTAGCACTTTGAGTAAATACAAGCTCACCTGCGGGTTTGCCTTGTGCTATATTAGTTAATAAACCACTTAAAATAGATTGATTAAGAGAAGTACTTCCTAAAGTAACTTCTGTAATACTAGCTACTGTGGCGCTATTAAAAATAACAGCATTTGGTTGGCTAGCAGCAACAGCTGCAGCTAAACTAGTAAAATAATTAGAGGTATAAGTAGAGTTAACATTTTCTTTATATATAAAAAATGTACTTCCTTGTCTAGTACCACTTTTAGCTGAATATCTAGTAAATATCCAAGGATGAATTCCTCTATCTGTTTGTGTAACTGTAAAATTTCCTTTTACAACCGCTGTACTATTAATTCCATCTTGAGTTTCAGATCCATTTGATGCTAAATATTTTTCATCATAAGCATCAGGGATATTGAACGTTCTTCCACTAGGAAAATCTGAAAAAGGAGGTAAACCTTCTGGTGACCAAGGAAAGGCAGATGATCCTCCGCCTGTTTCTGTTAATATATAAGCTTTATAAGGACGGTGAAGAAATGGATTATATCTGTATGCATTTGCATCTTCAGTACCTACGGGTTGCCAACCTCTATATAACCATAATTCTTGATCACTATCAACTGTAATAGTTGTATCTCCCCCTACTTGGCCATTATTATCAATAACATATGTAGTAATTTCTCCTAAAGAAGAAAGTCTAACAGTATTGTTAGCTGTAGCAGGACCTGTAAGTAAAGTATTTTCATCCTTTGGAGAATTCAAAAGGATATTCATGTCCGCTACAGTACTAGAGCCAGAAACTAATATTTGATTAGTTGTTTCTTTAAAATAATATTTAATTTGATCTGACATATTTGTCTTTAGTAATAAATAATATATTTTTAATTTTTTTATGCATCTTATATAAAACCTCCTTGGATATCGATAGATGTTCCACTTCCAGCAAACTTAAAGGTTCTTCCAAAAGGTGCTCCACTATTTAAGGGATTGCCTACTCCTCTAAATTGTGATGGGGATGTATTAGCAGGATCCCATGCAAGTGTTTGACTAGCTAGTGTTCCGGACTCTTTAGGATTTAAATAGTATGGTTTACTAAAATTATCTTCCATGTATATATTATTTGTAACTGCAAGTATTCCTCTTTCAGCTTGATTGGCAGCAGTTTCTATGTATATGTTAATAGCAGGTTGACCTAATGGCCAATCTTTTGAACCACCACCATTACTAGCACTACTACCTCCTTGTGAATCTCCCATTCTTAACTTAACGTTTCCTGAGGAACCATTACCAACTACCCGAGCAAATTGACTACTCCAAGTTGTACCCCCATCAGTAGAAAAAAACATTCCTCCAAAGGAACCTGCATTACTAAAACTCAGTGCATAATTAGCATTAGGTAATGCACTAGAATTCCAGTTAATATTCCATAATTTTACATTTTCAAATGTATTAGTAGTTACTGCGGGAATTGCTGCTGCTTGAGTAAGAACTTTTCTAAAATTATTACCAATATTATTTATGTTAAAAATCTCAATATATGCTTGACGTTGAGTTGCTACTGTATTTGCCTCAACATTAATTATTAAATCATCCGTTCCTTCAATATAAGCACTAGTACCGGGAAAAGGATTATTATTGCCTGGAGTAGAAGTACCAAATTTAACCCAAGTAGGGTTAAGTAAAGTTGTATATGTGTTACTTGTATAAGCAGCTGCTCTCCATCTTGGTATTGGAGTTCCTGATTGAACTGTAACTGTAGTATCAATATTTTGAGAAGGAATAGCTGGAAAACTTAAAGAAGTAAAGGTACCTGTCCATGATGCAATTAATGGAATTGGTGGTACTTCAATAGCTATTCGTGTTAGAGTTGCTGCAGTAGCAGCAGGAGGAGTTCCTTGAGGAACAAAAGTAGGTCCTATTTGAACACTAGATTCTGTAATTGAACCTGTGTATAATTGTAAATCTGTTTGGCCTAAACCTCCTACTAAAGAAGAATTATCTAAAACTTGTGTAGTTTCAGCATATGCATTCATAAACCATGGATATACACTACGTAAGTATTTATCAGTTACTGAATCTCCATCAAATTCAACTGAACCAGTATTAAAGTTTCCATAAACGTCTGTACTAAATCCATCTCCACCTCCTACATAAAATACTCCCCCATCACCATCTATTTGAAAATAACTTGCTTGCCCCCATCCTCTAAAAAAAGATTCTGTAGGGAGGGGAGGAGCATTACCATCTATTCCAGGAGGAAAATATCCTTGGGGTACTGAAGCTGTTAAATTAATATCTGGTGTTACATCTGGATCTTCTCCAGAAGAGGTAGCATGCCAAATAAAATGCCCGCTTGCTGAAAATGTTAAATCATAAGAACTTGCATCATTAGATGAAATAACATCAGATGAAGGAGATTCGTTAACAAATATTAAAGTTGCATTTGTAGTAGCATCATTATTATCATCTTGTTGTCTAGTACTATTAATAAACCACGTTTGTGGTCCTAACATTACATTGTTTAAATAATCAAAAGCTTGATTTAAATTAAAAGTTACATATTCACTTTCATTTACATATGGTAATAATGATTGCCCATTAGCAGAAATATCAGACATTTTTATATATCTAACTTTGTTAGTAGGTATTCGAAGTAAAGAATTACTACTTATTTTAAATGATGTACTTGCAGCATTAAGAAATAGAGGGGTTGGAGATAAACCAGATAAGTCATAAGATTGAATTGTAATTGTATTTAAAGGATTATATTGACCCGTATTATTAGTAAAGGCAGCGGAAGCAATTACATTACTAACAACTGTTAATCTAAGTATTCCCCCTAATCCTATACCAGAGTTAGTAAAAGTAGAAACATCATAAGTACCATTTGGGGTACCTGTAGTTGTATAAATTTCTCCAGCTATTTTGTCTAAATTTTCACCTGCAACTGTTGGAGAGACTGTATCTGCCCAAAACCATGCATTACCATTTTGAGGTATTTCGTTAGGTGAAATAAAATTATTTTCTAAAAAAGTAATATTGTTAAAGAATTGAACAAAATATCTATAGCTTATAAATCCATTTTGACTGAAAAATGCACTACAAATATCATTTGCACTTATATCTAACGGTTGGGGTTGAAATTCTCCATTATAAAATTCTCTTTGGTCAATTCTGGGAATAATTTGTGGTCCTTGACCTGATCCTGATGTTAATGAAAGAGCATTAGGTAATTGAGTTCCTAATTGTGGGAAAACCGATTCACTAAATTCTTGTATAGATTCAGTATATAATTGGTAAAAAGCAGAGTTGTTAACCTGTGCCTGTGTTTTTCCACTATATGGCTTTCCTGAGTAGCTTATAGGTGCATTAAATATTGTATTAAAATCTTCAAATACTCCTCCTGTTCCTCCTTCATACACATAAATAGAAGAACCACTTACAGTAGAATATTGAGGAAATGAACTTGATGAATCTGGTAATTGGTAATCTCTTGCAAAAGATCTTACTGTACCAGATACCGATATATCTTTTTGTACTTGAGGTACTACAGTAGAAAATGGATCTGAAGGAGAACCTGTATAATATACAGACATAGTTGTAGCTATCTTCATTTCTGGAGGAGCTTGCCTGTTTCTTTCTAATAAATTTTGTTTAATTACTACCCCTGATGTTAAAGTTGTATTAGCAGGAGTAAAATCTTCTATCATTTTAAATAATGAATTATCAAAGAATTTTATTAATCTAATAAAGTCATTTATATCATAACTTGATATATATTTTTTAAAATATTCATCTCTTAAAGTATCTAAATTAGGGTATGAATTTCCAGATTCAGATATTTGTCTAGGATCACCAATATAATCTCCCATATTAAATGCTCCTATTTGAGCTATAATATCGTCATTAACTTGATCGGTAGGAGAAAATGCAACTTCTAAATAATTTATACTATTTTCACTACTGCTAGCAAAACTATTTTGTTGTATTGATCTAAATGGGGATAAAGTACTTCCTTCTGGTACAATTTCATTTACTATATGTACTTTATCTGTAATTTTATTTGTTATTCCTCCTGGAATTTGGTTTAAACTAATTTCCTCATAATTTGTAACATATGAATTACTACTTGTATGAAAAAAACTATTACCACTTGCAAAAGATTGAGTTATTTCCCAAGATCCTGTTACCTTAGGATGAGTAGAAATTCCACTACCTGTATCTAATAATGTACCTAAATCAGCTCTAAATGCTAGATTATCTGGGGTAGAATTAATAGTATTACCTTGTGTTGAATATGGGTTAACTACATAATTAAAAAATGAACTTTCACTTAAAGGAACGTCCCAATATCTAATTTCTTGTAAAGCACCAGTTAGTGGAAAATGAACAACACTATCTATAACTAACCCACTAGTAAGGGGAAATGAAGATGTAGTTGCAGCATCCCAATATTGCCAATTATAAGATACTGAATCTGATCCAGAAAATCCAATTTGGTTATTTATTACATTAGCTGAATATAAAGTAGCTAAATCATCTGCAGGATCATCAGCATCGTGATCAACAACTGCCATAATTGACCACCATCCACCATCAAAAAATGGTAAAGATAAACTAGCAGTTTCATTTAGAGTAGTTCCTCCATCTGGGTATAATGTTAAAGTTCCATAGGCGTTACTTTGACTAGGAACTGCCCCTGAGTATGAACCACTACCCATTCCTGAGCCGTTATAATCTAATGTTATAAAAGCATTATTAGTATCAGCAACCCAAACATTATAATTTGCAGATGCTGTTGGTATACCAGGAGTTTTAAATCTAAATTGTATTGTTTTTGGTGTATTTAAATCTGCATCTAAAAGGAATGGAGAACTTAATACAAAAGATGAAGTTACATTATTACTACCATCTAAATGATATGCATAATTAAATTGGTTTTGAGAATAATCCCAATCCTTATAATTTTCAGAATCTTGACCTCCATACTCATTAACTCTTAAAATAGTATTTGGAATACCATATGAGGTAATTAATGCTCTTAAACCAGCTATTGTACCTTTAGTTTTAAGTAAATAAGGTATATTGTGGTAAATACGTTTATATAACGACTTGTTTACATCGTCCAATGGAACTATGTCATTCGATGCCGATATTTGATTATTTACGTACTCAAACCCAGAAGGTGCGGGGAAACTGCTAGTTATGTCCGGAAATGGAAATGTACTACCAGAAGGAGTAATTCCTAAAAAGGATGTATATAAATCATTAGTATTAAAACTATTAGAATATAATTTTACTCCAAAATCACGAATAGCATCTGCTACTAAATCTTTTGAAATACCATAATCTAACCTATTATCTGCATTAAATCTATTAGTTATATCCTTGGTATATAACCAAACATTATCATATTGTTGAGCAACCATGTCAACAAATAATTCATATTTTTTGTTTTCAGGATCTGATCTTAAATATTCTGGGATTGTATTATATAAATAATTTGGATTAGATAAATCGTAATCAGAAGCAGTTGCTGCTTGACCACCATAATATGCATTTTGTGGATCCGCACTTCCTATCCATGTTAGTACTTCTGTACTACCTGTTGAAAATAAAATATAAGGAGGTTCTGTAGAAGATTTTGGGTAAGAAAATATTGAACCACTATTGTAGTAAAGAAAATACTCATAACCATCAAAGTTATTTTTAATATAATCTATTTTAGATATAAACGTAGCTTTACTTTCACTATAAGCAGGGGAGGATGGTGTACCACCTCCTATTGTGCCTAAATTAACTATTGAATTATTATATGATTCTATTAAACCTACTTTATAATAAAAATTTTCTAACCTTGTGTTTGCAGAAGAAAAATTAATAAAGTTGTTATATTTTGTATAATCAACACTGATATTAATTTCTTTTCTTTTTAGTAAATTATTTAATTGAGAAAAAGAACTAGTTAAATCACTTCCTATTACAGTATTGTAATCAAATGTTTGAGTACTTTCTCCTATTTCTTGAGTTACCTGTATGCTATAATTTGGCCCTTTAATAAATTGAAAATCATCAGGTACAAATTCTACTTCAGGGAAGATTACATTATATGCTTGTGGAACCGAAATTTCCTCTACTACCCACAAAGTAGATTTTAAACTAAATTGTGGAGGTAGAGGTTCGTATAATTTAACTAATAATGAGGGTTCAACCTCAGTATCAATATCTAATTTTAAATTGTTAGCTATTACTTGTTGATCATTTCCAAAATTTAATAAAAAATCTACAAAATAATCTGCTTCTTCTCTACTTTGAATAAACTCATTACTTGATGAAATAATTAAATCATCAGGAATAGCATTACTTTTTAATCTTACTTCAGTTCTATCAGAGCTTATTTCACTAATATAATAATTTATAGTAATATCAGAAGATAATTTTTTTCTATAAAAATTATAAGTAGAAAAATATGAACCATAATCATATCCTATTTCTTCTAAATCTTGGGAAGGATATAAAATAGTATCACCGTTTATAACACTAAAAGTAGTTACAGAAACAGCTTTAATACTAGGATCAGGATATATTAAACTTTTATTTTCATCATAAGCATAATACTCTATATAATCTGTAGA
>ENA-OSJC01002077-OSJC01002077.1-marine-metagenome-genome-assembly--contig:-NODE-2077-length-15514-cov-5.695796_pt1 | contig 15514 bp, 28 predicted proteins | sample MGYA00237885_ERZ534234 | MGnify/ENA primary metagenome ERZ534234 (study PRJEB26413, sample SAMN06343907) | marine metagenome | isolation source: coastal waters | place: Atlantic Ocean: West Antarctic... | reverse complement strand
GAGAGAAGAAGGCATTAGAGCTGGTAGAGGGCAAGCCAGTGAAGGCATCCTATGAAGTGAAGCTGCACGCTAAGCTCTCGACTATTGTCAAACAGCTTGAGGGCAGGGAAGAATTCAATGGTAACCTTGTGGCGCTATCGAATCGCATCAAAGATTCACTCACTCACATCAATATCAAGAAGATCAAACCATCTGAACCATCACACTAAGTAACAAAAGGGGCGGCCTTCGGGTCGCCTCTTTTTTTGTGCCTGCGATTTGACCAACCCATTAGATACCAGTTCCTTAGATGCGTTGCGCGCAGCCCGCCCGATTAATACCAGTTCCCTAGTTGCGTTGCGCGCAGTCCATCCACTGTCCGCCATGGCGGACACACCCTGACATATCACGTGGTACTCGAGTTACACGTGTTACACAACGTAGGACATCTAATCTCGATCACGTGACAACACGCCAAACGTGTGTTACACAACGTTAAACCAAATGTTCTGCACGTTGGCATCAAATGTTCCAAATGTTCTGCAAATGTTCGTTTTTCGAGGTACAAAAAAGAACATTTGTCCGGTGGTATCTAATGGTGGTTTGGTGGTATCCAATGGTTAACCATTACAGAATACCTGTACATATATTATACTTTTATCAAATGTTCGTTTGTTCTTTTAGTACAATCACTTATTATATATTACTTCGATACGTGGAGGCCTTCTCGCACATGTTCTTCCCTCCAACCCTAAACGCTCCCGACCTCTCAATTTCAGCATTTTAGTAACAAAAGAACATTCCTTTATATTCAACAACTTACACACCCCCATGTTAGAACAATTACGGAACATTTCAGTACATACAACCATACACCACGATATACCACTATATCAGATCACTTGACATTAGGTGATAAGTATGAGATAATGTGTTCTCAGGTGGTAGCTCATCTGGCAATCACCCAACTGTCCGCCATGGCGGACAACACCAACAGCACTACATGGAGAGCACGACATGAAAGACAAACACGACAACGTCACCATCGACTGGGTAGACACACCAACACGCAGTCAGTTCAAGCAACAAGCCAAGCAACTGAATGCACTTAGCTACGCCGAATGCGAACGCCTAGTAGAAGTGTTAGAGCAGCAGTTAGCCGAGAGCAACCGCACACTAAGTAACAAGCTAGCACGCATCACTAACAAGACCCTTGCACATTCGTAATCAACTAACTGTTACCACTGTGGTAACAACATGGAGCAACACATGGAATACACAAAAGCAGAACAAGCAGCACTAGCAAAGCACGAAGCATTTCACGCCATGCACCAACGTATCGCCAAGCTAGAAGCCGAGTTTATTGGCAGGTTTACAGAAGAAGTCAAGCAGCTAGAGATCGAAGCAGTAGAGAACAATCGACCTTATATAGATTTACGTGGGTGCGACGACGACGAGCTGTACAACATAGTCAACAACACCGAGGAGCTGTACAACCTACGCCGCAAGCCTAACGAGTTGATGGCCATACTAGCCGACGACTACAAGTTCACATGGTGGCAAGTATTCAAGTTACTGCGCTTAAACTTGGAGGAGCTGTAATGAACGATAGTGACTGGAACGACCAGAACCAACGCGGCGACTTATATACGCGGTATGAAATATATTGTGATTGCTTACAAGGCACTGGCGCTTATATAAAAACATACGACGAATGGCTTAATTCATAAATGGAGAACAACATGAACAATGAAGAACGTATTGACCTTGGCATAGCCAGTGACGGTTGTACGGTAGCAGATGGCTCTGTTGTATGCGTGACACTCAACGGCGAACCAATCGTTATATTTGAACACCCCGAACCCAACATTTATTATGGATATGGAGAGTAACATGAACAATCAAATCGCAGCACCACAAGTAGAAGTACCAACACTGGCCGCACGCACGCTGGCCATCGACCTCAACATATCAGTATGGACAGCTCGCAAGAAAGACAAGCGCGCATCACGCAAGGTCAACGACGACAACTACGCTATATCTGACGCATCCACCGTAAACAAGAACCTACTCGCAGGTTGTGACTTGCTCACCGAACTCAAGACGTTCGCAGGTAAGATACGCTCCGTGCATTACAGCTACACACTACCATGGACTGACAGCGGCACGCGTATCATTATGACCGCAGGCTATCCCGATTACATCACCACTATCACTGGCATGATTGCCGACTTCAATTGCGTAGTGGATGAATTCATCGATCAGTACGACTTCGAGGTTATATCATCCAAGGCACGCCTAGGTACTATGTTCGACGAAGCCGAGTACCCACCGTCGTGGCAAGTGCGCGATAAGTTCGCCGTCAAGCTAACGTGTTCACCCGTGGCTGACATACAAGACTGGCGGCTCGACGTAGACCAAGACGTACAAACATGTTTCGACGAGGCTATGTCTACCTACGGCAACGCTATGGAGCAACGCATCAATGGCGCTATGACTGACATACACCAACGCTTGCACAAGGTACTGTCCAACATGTCCGAACGACTCGACTACGTAGGTGACAACGACAAGAAGACGTTCCGCAATACCTTGCTCGACAACGTGCTCGACATCGTAGACCTCATGCGCAAGTGTAACCTGACCGACGACACCCAACTGACTGCGCAGGCTGACACGTTAGAACGTGCGCTCCGTGGTGTATCACCCGAGGCATTGCGTGACAGTTCACAACTACGCGCCGAAACCAAGCGCACGGTGGATGAGGTTATCGCATCCCTACCATCAATCGACCTGTAAATTGGGGGCAAGACGTACCTTGTTACCGTATACGGTAACACCAACAAACAACTAACTGTCCGCCATGGCGGACAACATGGAGTAACACAATGAACACACCACAACGTATGTACGCACTAGACCGTAAACAAGCCGTGACTTTAATCGACAACACCGCCGACATGGTTACCGTATGTGTACTAGGTCACACTGGCACAGGCAAGACCGACTTGTTCGACGAGCTATGCGCTCTCAACCCTGACCACATACCGAGCTTCTTTGACGGTGCTAACAAAGACCAAGGCGATATGTCTATCCCTGACATCAAGGGCAGCACTGACGCGCTCAAGTTCATACCCAACATCGAGCTGGGTGTACACCACAACAAGCCTATCTTGCTAATGGTTGACGAGTACCCCAAGTGTAACCGCTCAATCAAGCTAATGCTCAACAGCTTAATACACGAGCGCAAGTTCGCAGGTCACACGTTAGCAGCAGGCAGCAAGATCGTGCTCACTGGTAACCTTGGCGCTGAGGGATTGGGTGACCTAGTGGAGGCACACACCGCTAACCGTATGACTGTGTTTGAACTCAAGAAGCCCGACCACATGGAGTGGATCGAGTGGGGTATCAACAACGGCATCGACCCTACTATTCTTGGCTGGGTGAAAGACAACCCGTCTGTATTCGCTGACTTCCGTGACGTCAAGAACCCTGACGAGAATCAGTACATACACCATCCGCAGGCCGTAGGACGTACAGCATTCTGTACCCCGCGTTCGTTTCACAAGCTGTCTAATATATTCAGCAAGCGCGAACACCTTGACGAACACACACTGACGTGTGCTGCTATTGGTACTATCGGCGCAGCCGCCGCGCTTGACCTTATGGCATTCGTCAAGCTGGCTAATCAGTTACCATCAACTGAGTCTATCAAGACTGACCCGCTCAACGCGACTGTACCCAACAGCGCCTCCGCTATATGTATGGTGGTGTATCGCACACTGGCAGGTATGGACAGCACGTTCGTTACGCCGTGGCTCACGTACCTCAATCGTTTGCCCGCCGAGGCACAAGGTATGTTCGCTAACGGTGTAATGGTAGACAAGTATCACGCACAGAAAGTTGTTACCACCAACGCAGGTTGGGGCAAGTGGTGTATGGCCAACACACATCTATTCGCAGCAGACAAAGTATAGGGAGCTATCATGTTATCAATAGGCAAAGAACTAACCGCAGACCAACGCTTGCCCAAGGCGCTGGTATCAATTATGCGCAGCGACAGATACGTGGCACTGGCCAGTGTATTGATGTTGGGTGACCGCGTGATCGACAACGGCATGACTAACACCGCCGCTACTGACGGACGTGACGAGTGGTATAACTCTGACTTCGTTGACACACTGATTGACGCCGAGCTACGTGCGCTTATCATTCACGAGTGTAAGCACAAGATGTACAAGCACCTTACAACGTGGGCATGGGTGGCTTACAAGTACGGGCACAGTCTGACCAACCAAGCTATGGACTACGTTATCAACCTAGAGATCGTTGACGAGAACCCCGACGATTTCTGCAAGCTACCCGCTTGCGCATTGCTCGACGTCAAGTACCGTGGCATGACTACCGCACAGGTGGCCAAGGCATTACACCAAGACCAACAGCAACAGCCTAGTTCGAATCCCTCTGGTAGTGGTACACCTGACAACAAGTCTGGCGGTGGTATGGACGATCACGACTGGGACGGCGCCAAGGAAATGACAGCCGACGAGCAAGCCGAGCTAACCAAGGAGATTGACGAGGCTATCCGACAGGGTGCGCTTGCCGCAAGCAAGATGGGCAAGGGTGGTAACACTGACTTCGGTGACCTACTCAAGCCGCAGGTTGACTGGCGCGAGGCGTTGCGTGAGTTCATAAGTACAACGTGCGCGGGTAACGACTACCAAACGTGGAGAAGCCCGAACCGCAAGTACCTAGGCCATGAGATATACATGCCAACGGGGTACAGTGAGACGGTTGACGAGTTGACTATCGCCATCGACACGTCTGGCTCTATAGGCCGACGTGTTCTCACCAAGTTCATGTCTGAGGTCAAGGCCGTGTGCGATGTAGTCAAGCCCAATACTGTACGCATACTGTACTGGGGTAGTAGCGTAGTAGCTGACGAGGTATACGAGACACACGAGATACCCGACATACTCAACACGACCAAGCCCGTGGGTGGTGGTGGCACTGACGCAGCGTGTGTACCTGAGTATATGCGGGCTACTGGTATCAAGAGTCAAGCTACTATCATGTTGACTGACGGTTACGTATTCGGTGACTGGGGTACGTGGGACAACCCACTACTGTGGTGCATCATTGACAACAAACGAGCCGTGCCATCAACAGGCAAGGTACTACATATAAATGGAGGTGACGTATGAGTAACTACCCGTATGACAACAGGGCGGTAGACCACAAGTTTATCGTTGACGTGTTCGAGCTTGCATTCGGTAACGGTGCAATCGACAAGGAGTATAGCTACGCTGACGTGTTGACACAACTACGCGAGTTCAGTGACAAAGCACTGGTGACTGATGGTCATGGTCTGACGCAAGAAGAAGTTGACACGCTACTAGCTAACAAAACAGGAGGTATGTTCCATGAGTATAAATAAATTTACCCACCAACGAGTAGACGAGCTAGTAAGACTAGCCGCGAGTGAAAGGTTCGAATCAGGGTCATTAACGTTGCTTAACTTCATGGAGGAGATACAGAAAAAACTGCGGGGTATACAGTTTGGCCGCATATCGCAGAGAGTGTACGCGTACTACCCTGACGAGTTGTTTGCGCGGGGTTACATTAGCTACAGGGATATACGGTATATCCGTGGAACACCAGAAAAGTATACGTACAACGTGTCATCACCGTATATCGAGAACAATAAGACCGATAAGTACAATGCTGACAGGTTCTTCCGAATGTCGTCTATTAATATAGATACGGCGGTACGTAATGCAGTCAAGTACCTACGTGCGTATACACCTACGGATATTGTACGGGTAACAGTAGGCTTGGCTAATGACGCACGCAACGAGGTGTCGCATGAGGAACGAACGGACATACGGCAGCTATCTAGCAAGATATGTGGTTTACGTGCAATGGAGAAAAACCTACGTAACGAGCTGATGCACTTATACAACGCAGGCCACCAATTCGTTGACCCTGAGTACGGTAGTGCGGTTGCTGAGTACTTTACCAAACATGCTGCGCATACCGAGAACGAGAAGACAGGCGTGGACTTCACGTTTGTGCTCGTTAAGACAGTCGATGGTAGGCACAGGTTTACGTGTGTAGATATAAACAGGATTAGCTCGGTAGCGTATGGCGGGGAAGAAAAGCTGGACGCTAACACCCACGTGACGTATGAGTTACCTGATGACGTGTTGTCAAAGGTGTCTGTTCTTACCGTCGGTGAAGACAATACGTTCCTTGATGGTGTTGGCTACAAGTATTGTGACGAGGTGTACTATGTCTATAAGTAGATTGTTCGACAACTGTGTCTACAGTGATGTTTTCCTGCGCACCGCTTCGTTTAATGGTGTCATGATTAATAAAGGACGAGTCGATGTAACGTGTATTGGTATGGGATGTGTTGATTCCACACTATATGACGTATATGATACCGTCGATGACATGCCAGTATGGGCGCAAGAACGAATCGCTATGCTTATGGTATGTAAAGACGGGCAGACCATAAACCATATTGGTAGGCGCGTTGACGCTAGCACGTTTTGGTTATTCTCAATGGGGGGAGAATGAATAAAATAATAATACCTGATGCCGCTATACGCGAGTACAACAAAAAGTACGGCCAATACCTACCCAAACCTGTTAGTACAATGCCGCCTCCGATTGATGAGGACGCTATGTACATGCAAGCTATGGGGCTAACACAATCAAACCAAGGAGAAGAAGATGTTTAACAAACTAAACTCAGCAGCACTAATTATCACAGCAGGACTACTTGTGGGGACTGGTATCAGCAGCACCGCACACGCGCTTACCGCAGAACAATTTAAAGAGTTAGCAGATGGGACTTACCGAAACGCTACTACCATGTACCTTGGTGGGGTGAACGATGCCGTGAGGATTTTTAATACGTGGTCGTCGGACGAAGACTGCGCAAAGTGGAAAGTGTTATCGCCAAACCAAATCATGGCAGCGTTTGAAGCCCACTATGATGATATGGAAGATAAACAGCAACTCATAGCTGTGTGGGCGTTTTCGTACTCACTTAAAAACGGTGGGTGCGCTGATGAATGAACAATGGGATTGGGTGGACTTTGGATTGTTCGTGTTGATATTGGGTGCGGCGAGCCAAATAATGCGCCACATAATGGGGGTATAGTATGACAGACGTAATTGACGTGGCTGACCAGCTAGCCCGTGCAGCAACCGCCGCAGAACGTATAGCTGACGCTATAGAAGAATTACTTGAGATGATAAAGGAGGAACGTAATGGCGATGACCCCAGAGAAGAAAGTTAAGGTGACTATAACTAAGCAGCTAGACTCGTTAGGGTGTTACTACTTTTTCCCAGCTACAGGTGGCTACGGTTCAAGTGGTGTGCCGGATATAGTCGGGTGCTACAAAGGCAAGTTCTTTGGCATAGAATGTAAAGCGGGTAAGGGTAAGACAACCTTACTGCAAGACATGCACCTGAGTAGGATAGCTATTGCAGGTGGGATAGCTGAGGTCGTGAATGAGGAGAACATGCACGACATTGTGAACATACTTAATGGGGCAGCTAGTGACCCAAGACAACTAGTTTTAGACTTATAAAATCCTGTGGAGGGAATTATGGCTAAGAACAAGAAATCTCGTAAGCGAGTACCCACTTACTTGAAGTCACCACCACCCGTTGTGGTAGACCTAACAACATCGCTTCCCCCGGAATCCATAAAGGTCGGTGTGAGTGATGGCAGCACAGCGAGTTACTACGAGTTACCCGACAAGGCTACAGAGCTACAGCACCTTATCATGTACAAAGATATGAACTCGCAAATGGGTGAGATATTCCGTTCGTGTTACAGGTACGGAGAAGCGTCACACAGTGGTAAGCTACGTGATGCAAAGAAGATTAAATTCTACATAGACGCGGAGATAGAGAGACTAGAAAAATGGACTTAATAACTATAGATTTTGAGACGTATTACGATAAGGATTACTCACTACGTAAGATTACTACAGAAGAATACATTCGTGACGACAGGTTTGAGGTTATTGGACTTGCGGTCAAAGTTAATAACGATATTACAGAGTGGGCAAGCGGCTCACACGAGGAGATATATGAATACTTACATACGTTCGATTGGGCGAATAGTATGGTTGTTGGTCACAATAACCTGTTCGACGGTGCTATTCTCGGCTGGCATTTTGATATTCATCCCAAGTTGTTTGGCTGTACTTTGTGTATCGCCCGTGCTCTTCACGGGGTTGAAGTTGGTGGGTCTCTCGCGGCGGTTGCTAAAAGGTATAGTGTTGGGGCCAAGGGAACCGAAGTTCTCGACGCAATCGGAAAGAGACGTGAAGACTTTTCTGCGCAGGAGTTAGACGCTTACAGTGACTACTGTATTAATGACGTAGACTTGTGCTATGAGTTGTTCAAGTTGATGGGTAAGTCGTTTCCCAAGAAAGAGATACACCTTATAGACCGTACGCTGCGCATGTTTATAGAGCCTATCTTAGAATTAGACAAGGAGTTGTTAGCAGACCACCTTGTTGATGTCAAGAGACGCAAACAATCTTTGCTGGATGCCACTGGTGTAGATAAGAAAGACCTGATGAGTAACCCTAAGTTCGCCGCATTGCTTGAGGCAGAGGGGGTTGATGTACCCATGAAAGAAAGCCTCACCACTGGCAAGCAGACGTATGCGTTCGCCAAGACCGATGCAGGGTTTAAGGCGTTAGGGCAGCACGAAAACCTACACGTACAGGCACTTGTAGCTGCACGGCTAGGCACAAAATCTACGTTAGAGGAAACACGCACGCAGAGGTTTATAGACATAGCAGGGCGTGGCGCACTACCCGTACCTATCAGGTACTACGCAGCTCACACAGGTAGGTGGGGCGGTGATGACAAGATCAACATGCAGAACCTACCTAGCCGTGGTGTCGATGGTAAGAAGCTAAAGAAAAGTATTACCGCACCGGAGGGCTACATGCTGGTCGATTGTGATTCGTCACAGATTGAGGCACGTGTACTTGCATGGTTAGCGAATCAGCAAGACCTAGTAGATGCGTTCGACAAGGGTGAAGATGTTTACAAACACATGGCGTCTGACATATACGGTGTAGCAGTAGAAGACGTTACCAAGGAACAACGGTTCGTCGGTAAGACAGCTATCCTAGGTGCAGGGTACGGTATGGGTGCGCAGCGTTTCAAAGAACAGCTCAAGGCACAGTCAGGTGTTGTCATATCACTTGATGAGTCGCGCCGTATCATAAACGTATACCGAGATAAGAATTGGAAGATCACACACTTCTGGCGAGCATGTCAGAACATGTTGGTAGAGATGTCTCGTAATTCACGCGGCTCCTTCGGGTTCTTGAACACAGTCAAATTTACTACCACAGGTTTAGATGGGCGGGTACACCTACCCAATGGGCTATACATGAGGTACGACAATTTGGATTACGAACAGGGTGAGCGTGGGCCAGAGTTTAACTACATGACACGTAAAGGCCGAAACCGTATCTATGGTGGAAAGGTAACAGAGAACATATGCCAAGCCTTGGCACGTATAATTATAGGCGAGCAGTTGTTGCTTATATCTAAGAAGTATAAGGTGACCATGACAGTGCATGATAGTATCGTGTGCGCTGTACCGAAGAAAGAAGTTAAGCAGGGACAAGCATACATAGAGCAGTGTATGCGGTACGTACCTACGTGGTGCAAAGGTATGCCACTTGATTGCGAGAGTGGTTTTGATAAAACGTATGGAGGGTGTGAGTGATGGAAGATTATTTCAACTGCGGGTATTGTAAGGAGCTGGTATCAGATGAGCCGCTACCATACGAACCAACGTGTAACATTTGCCAAAAAGAAATAGACGCAGACGACCAACAAGGAGAGCAGCAATGCTGATACTAACAAGAAAGAAAGACCAAGCAATTATCATAGACGGTGACATCGAAGTACGGGTGTTAGAAATAAACAAGTATGGGCAGGTAAAGTTAGGCATCAACGCACCTAACGAGGTTACCGTACACCGCGAGGAAATCCACGAGAAGATAAAAGCTAGTGGGGTGGAACGTGAGAGATAAAGTGTTTAAGCCCGTAGACTTTACCGATAGAGGCACCGCTTACGTTAAGCATCATAATAAAATGATGGGCAACGCAGCGCGGTATATGACTAACACGCCATGCCCTAAATGTGGTGGGTATCAAAGACGTTACGCTAAAGGCAGAAAAGATACCGTTTCGTCTGCTTGCACTAGCTGCGCTTCCACTGATAGAACTGTAAAAAATTCAGGTAAATTTACTTCTATAAGTGTAGAGCAGCGGCGAGCAATAGAAGACCACCAACACCGGAACGATGAGGATTACTTATTGTGAGCATAGCACCGTGGTCGTTTAGTAAACTTAAAGCATTCGAGACATGCCCTAAGCAGTTTTACCATGTGAAGATATTGAAAGAATATCCGCAGAAAGAAACTGACGCCATGCGCTACGGCACTGACGTACACCTTGCATGTGAGGAGTATATACGTGACAACAAGCCACTACCTAAGAAGTACGACTACTGCAAACCCTCACTCGATGCGCTTAACCGTATCCAAGGGGAGAAGCTGTGCGAGTATGAGCTAGGGCTAACAGCTAACCTAGAGCCATGTGGGTTCAGAGATGACGATGTATGGTTCAGAGGTATAGCCGATCTAATTATAGTAGACCATGATAAGAAGTTAGCGTGGGTTGTGGACTACAAGACAGGTAAGTCGGCACGGTACGCAGACAAGGGGCAGCTAGAACTTATGGCTTTAGCAGTGTGGAAACACTTTCCAGAAATAGAGGTAGTTAAGGGCGGCCTATTGTTTGTCGTGTCTAAAGACCTTATCAGGAGTAAGTACACCCGAGCTGACGACCAACGGGCTTTAACCGAGAAGTACATAGGTAAGTATAAACAAATGGTGATCGCATCTGATAACAACGTGTGGAACGCTAACCCAAGTGGGTTGTGCCGAGCATGGTGTGACGTATTAGAATGTCCACATAACGGGAGAGGGTAATGGGAAAAGGTAGTAGAAGACGCCCAGCAGCAGATGAAAAGTTTGCAGCCTTAGAGTTCGACCGTATCTTTAACAAACCAAAAGAGGATAAGGCAGATGCCGTACAAGAACCCGAAAGACCGAAAGAAGCAAGTGAACGCCGCAGTAGGGACTGCGGAACATAAAGCGCGTATGGAACGACAACGTGCTAGACGTGAGTTCGATAAGAAGCACGGGTACAGTAAACGTGAAGGTAAAGACATATCGCACAACAAGTCGCTAGCCAATGGCGGGTCGAATGCTGATGGGTACAAGGTAGAGAGTAGTAGTAAGAACCGAGCACGTAATGGCAAAAGCCCAAAGTAATAACATCACCGGAGGGGTGAATGAAGATTTTAGATAACAAAGCCATACTGCTTAAACTGCGTAACCCTAAGCAAGTTACAGAGGTTATACCTAGGAGCAAGGAAGTCGCGCCTAACACAGTGGCAGTTAGTTGGGGACTAGACGAGGCCAAGGCTTTGCGTAACATGAAGATCAACGCGCCGTCACCTATCGAGGGCAGGTACGAATGGACAGGTAAGTATGAGCCGTTCGAGCACCAGAAGAAGACGGCAGGGTTCTTGACTATGAACCGCCGTGCGTTCTGTTTCAATGAGCAGGGCACAGGTAAGACAGCCAGCGCAATATGGGCGGCTGACTACTTGATGAAGAAAGGCAAGATTAACCGCGTGTTAGTTATATGCCCACTGTCAATTATGGATAGTGCGTGGCGTGCTGACTTGTTTACCTTTGCTATGCACCGAACCGTTGACGTAGCACATGGTGCGAAAGCAAAACGCCGAAAGATAATCGAGGGTGGGGCTGACTTCGTTATCATTAACTACGATGGCGTTAAGATAGTACAAGACGTTATAGCTGAGGGCGGCTTCGACTGCATCATTATAGATGAGGCTACTCACTACAAGAACGTACAGACCAACCGTTGGAAAACTTTAAGTAAGATAGTTAAGCCAGACACGTGGTTGTGGCTGATGACGGGTACGCCCGCCGCACAAAGCCCAGTAGATGCGTATGGCCTAGCTAAACTTGTTAACCCCAAAGCGGTACCTAAGTTCTTTAGTGCGTTCCGAGATCAAGTATTGGTTCGCGTTACGCAGTTCAAGTGGGCACCGAAAGAGTCAGCTACTGATACAGTATTCAACGCACTACAACCTGCGATACGGTTTACCAAGGAGGAATGCCTAGACCTACCGCCGATGGTATACGTTAAGCGTGAGGTAGAGTTAACAAGTCAGCAGAAGAAGTATTACAAAGCTTTGAAGGATCAGCTCGTTATGCGCGTGGCAGGCGAGCAAGTTACCGCAGTAAACGCAGCGGTTACCATGAACAAGCTACTACAGATAAGCGCAGGCGCAGTGTACACCGATGACAAAGAGACATTAGAGTTTGATATTAAGAACCGATACAAAGTACTGCGCGAAGTAATTGATGAGTCGAGTAAGAAGATACTCGTGTTCGTACCGTTCAAACATGTCATTGACATACTCACAGACAAGCTACGTGATGACGGTATAGCCACTGAGGTTATACGTGGGGATGTACCAGCTAGTAAACGTACTGAGATATTCAAACGGTTCCAAGAGACCGACGACCCCAAGGTGTTAGTCATACAACCGCAGTCCGCTGCACATGGTGTGACCCTTACCGCTGCAAACACAGTGGTGTGGTGGGGGCCAACTTCTTCACTGGAAACATACGCCCAAGCCAACGCACGTGTACACAGAGCAGGACAAGACCACAAATGTACCGTCGTCCAGTTACAAGGTTCTGCCGTAGAAAAACGTGTGTACTCACTATTAGATAATAGAATAGACGTACACACAAAAATGATTGATCTTTACAACGAACTACTTGACTAGGGTATTATATGCCACTATATTACTCGACCACTAACTAGGAGGTAGTTATGACAGAAGAAATAGAAGTAGCAAAGATGGTGCGGGTGTATCAAAAGATACGTAGTAAACGCGCAGAACTGTCGGCTAATTTTAAAGAAGAAGACAAAGCATTGTCTGAGAAGTTAGACGCAGTGAAAGCCGCGCTACTTAAATACTGTGATGAGCAGGGTGTTGAAAGTGTACGTACCGCCGAGGGCTTGTTCTACCGTAGCACTAAGACACGGTACTGGACTAGCGATTGGGAATCCATGCACAAGTTTATATTAGAAGAGGGAGTACCGGAGCTGTTAGACAAACGTGTTAACCAAACTAACATGCGCCAGTACTTAGAAGAGAATCCCGATGTAGTTCCTATGGGACTTAACGTAGATTCAGAATACACATTATCAGTGAGGAAGAAGTAATGGAACAACTAGCAACGATAGAGGAGTTAGCCAAACACTTTAGGGTGTCTGTGTCTACTACTCGCGCATGGCTACGCAATGGCCATGTACCCCAAAATACCTATATCAAAGTAGGTAACACGTATAGATTTAAGGTGGCCGCAGTTGAAGCAGCTATGTTAAGTGGTGAGAGCGGCCCCGAGGGTAACACGCTTGTGGACTTAGGGCTTAGCGTGGACGAGGACGCTTAGATGCGCCGAATCAGCTTGCGGGGTGGGAACTTCATGGGGCAACCATTTGCTTATGACAACAGTATGGATGTCGTTATACTAGACGCAGCACCTGTATCACGTTCATACTACGCCGCAGATTTTGACTCTAGTAAAACTGTAGCGCCAACGTGTTGGTCGGCTACAACACAAACACCTGATGCGGACGTGCCAGAAGAACAGGTACAGAGTCGTCGGTGTATGGACTGCAAGCAAAATGTACGCGGTTCATCTGGAAGTAACGGTAGGGCTTGCAGGTTTTCTCAACGATTAGCAGTAGCACCGGCTCAAAAGTTAGATGAAGTTTATCAAATTCAGTTGCCAGCCACTTCTATTTTTGGTAAAACTGTAAAAGGTAACATGCCAGTTAAAGAATACGCCAGTTTGCTATCACAAAATAATACGCAAGCAGCGTCTATCGTTACAAGAATGTACTTCGATGAGTACAGCGCCGTACCAAAACTTTACTTCAAGCCAGTCCGTTCCTTAGACAAGCAAGAGGTAGCCATAGTAAGTCAGACTAAAGATCACCCTGACACTAAAGAAGCAATAACTTTGATCATTATTGATCAGAGCGTAGGATCGTCACCCTTTGGAATTACTGATGGGTACGAACATAAACCAAACCATTCTTAGGAGAATGAGCATGTACTTAGTAAACAATGTAGAAGCACTATACCCACGTATCAACCAGACGTATCGTTTTGACAATACCGAGAACCGTTCGGTATCTTGTGACGCAAGTGAAGACGGCGCATCTTACGAGATGTCATTTCGTATGACCAAAGACCAAGCCAAGGCGTTGTTCCTTGAGATGTCTAAAGCGTACCAAGAAAAGAAAGAAGCTAAGTGGCCCGCCAAGTTGGAGATGCCATTTACTAAAGACGAAGACGGTTCCTACGTAGGTAAAGCTAAACTGAAAGGCGCGTACGGCGCAGAGCTGACTAACAAGCCTATGCAATGTGACGCTAGAGGAACTGAACTGCCAGACGACTTTAGGTTGACTACAGGCAGTACGGTTAACGTAGCAGTTATATTCGTACCGTATAACATGCGTGACCACGGTGTATCACTACGCTTGAAAGCTGTACAGGTTATCAAGTATGTAGAGATGCAGAAGTCTAACCCATTCGGTATAGTTGAGGGCTTCACACAAGGGGAAGACGACAACCCGTTTGTCCCTATTGTAGAGCCAGTTAGCCAAGAGTCTATGGAAGAAACAACCGCTGACGTGTTTGGTGATGACAATAGTGATGAGCCAGAAGATACTGAGCCAGAACCTACGCCAAAGAAAGTAGTTAAGAAGAAAGCCGCTCCAACTCCAAAGGCCAAAGACGAAGACCTTAGTTCTATCATTGACGACTGGGACGACGAATAACCTTTAACCGTTTGTTAACTTAGCTACAGGGCGGCTCACACTAGCGCCTTGTAGTATTTTTTCGGTTGGGGGGCTATATGAATGCGAGTGAATTTTTAGAAAAGGTATTAGCGGAGGGGAACTTCTACTGTCTATTGGCTTTACGCAATGGTGGCAAACAGTGGGAAGACCGCAAACAGATATTCTTCAAAGATAAAGAATCCTTGGTAGCCAGTGCTACCGACTACGATGCTGATGGGTGGGATACGTTCTACGCGCTAGGATCGTTTGCCGGTAAAGGCTCACGTAGTGCAGACCTAGTAGAGAATGTGCAAGCGTTCTTTCTTGATCTGGACATAGGGGATGACGTTAAGAAGTACGCTACTAGGCCAGAAGCTATGGCGGCGTTAAAGACTTTCTGTAAAGAAGTATCTCTACCAAAACCTATTATAGTGGACTCTGGGTACGGCTTACATGTGTACTGGCCATTGTCTGCGCCTGTGCCTGTACGTAAGTGGCAAGTAGTTGCTGCCA
>ENA-OSJC01002076-OSJC01002076.1-marine-metagenome-genome-assembly--contig:-NODE-2076-length-15518-cov-11.354187_pt1 | contig 15518 bp, 11 predicted proteins | sample MGYA00237885_ERZ534234 | MGnify/ENA primary metagenome ERZ534234 (study PRJEB26413, sample SAMN06343907) | marine metagenome | isolation source: coastal waters | place: Atlantic Ocean: West Antarctic... | reverse complement strand
GAGCTGAAACCGCCGGGCGTATCGAAACCCTCTGCGCCGAATTTGATCACTTGGACGCGGGTGGCGTGCAAGGTCTGTTGGATATCATCCTGCGCAAACCAAGAACTTAACCCGCCACCACCTCTTTTGGGGTCAGTACGTCTTTCAAGTAACGGCCACCGTTGGCGCTGCATATCAAACCTGTTGGATGACTACTGCGCAAATTGAACAGATGAGAACTAAAAAAGGTTTTGTTTGAAGCTTGATTTAAAGGTCAACACATATGATAGAACTTGCTGAAAATAGAATTTCTTTCAATGATTCAAATGGTCTACTTAATAAAATATAATCGCTTACACTTGGTCAAACACAATGCGAAATCCGATGTTACTGGTGGAACTGTCGGGGGAATTACCGGTGCGGGCTGCGATGCGGTAGCGGGTACAATAAGAGGCGTGGCACAAAAAGCTACCGCCTTTGATCAACCTATATCCGTGCATGGCGGCGGCCTGAGCTTTCCCAGCTTTTGACAGGGACTTGATACCAAATAGGTCCGCAGTCCAATCCCAAACATTGCCAGCCATACCATAAAGCCCGTATCCATTTGCGGCGAATGACTTTGCAGGGCTATTAAAGGCGTAGCCATCTGCGGCGGTGTTATGGGTTGGAAACTTGCCTTGCCAGATGTTGCAGGGCAGGTGTTGAGTCTCGTCTGGATCCGTGTTGCCCCAAGGATAAATCACATTGCCCAATCCGCCGCGAGCGGCATGCTCCCATTCTACCTCTGAAGGCAGGCGTCCACCAGCCCATGCGCAATAGGTTTGCGCATCATGCCAAGATAGGTGCACCGCCGGATCATCGGGCTCATATGTAGGGCCCTGCGGACCTGTGGGCCAGTCCCATGTCGCCCCATCCACCCGTCGCCACCACTGCGCGCCCTGCGAGCCTTGCAGCGTTTGTTGAGAATTCGGCACCTGTAAGTGAAAGACGAAAGACCAGCCAAAGCGCGCAGCCTCTGTCACAAAGCCTGTGTCGGCCGTGAAGGTGGAAAATTCTCGGTTACTCACGGGAGTTTGACCCATACAAAATGGCTTGATTTTGGTTTTGCGTAGGGGGGCTTCGCCATTGTGTTTGATCACGGGGTGATCGGTGCCAAGCAGGCCAGACCCACCAGGGATGTCACAAAGAGCACCTGTATGGGTCCCAACTCCGCCAAGGGGGATGCGGGCAAAGCTTTTGCCACCTCGGGCCGGGCTGCAGCAGTTCACCCGGGTCAAGTCACCTAACTCGCAACGACATACTATTGCACTGGAATATAGGTATCATGCCGACGCAATTTTTTATGATAATAGCTTTGTTCTTTAGTTGAGTTAACAGCGCTGTCATTACTAAGACTTTCTAAGGTTATGTTAAATCCGTCTGTTGATCTACACTACTGATAAACCTAGATTGAGTGGACCACTTTGAATGTTATTGCATTATTGGCTTTTGGTCCACCGGAATTATAGATTCAGGAGCTGGTGGACGATAGCCCAGTGCACTATGTGGTAGTTTAGTATTGTTATGTTTCCTCCACTGTTAGATAATGAATTGACCTTCATAGAGGGTTTAGTGCTCATCAAAAAATTGTACAATAATTCATAATGCCAGCAACAACCCTGCGCTTGAAGACTCATTTCTGTCTATATCGATGAAGGCTCCGTTTTGCAGGTCAAAGCAGTCTTGAATCTTCCCGAGTTCTTGAGTGATAGTCTTAATCCTGGTGCTGTCAATTTCTTGGCTCAAACAAAGACAAAACTGACGCCCATTTCTCTTAAATCTTACGAGTGTGTGCGCCTGTTTCGTTGACGTCTTTTCAATTACCAGAGGGTGTTGTAATCTGCTAGGCTCAAAGAATGCCAGTAAGCTCTTCAAATATCTTCCTGATAGGTTCAGATTTCCTCTCCGGTCAATCAAACCGCCTCGCGGGAAATCACCGCGATCGATATCCATAAGGGTATCCAGAACCACAAGCCCCTTTGACATTGAGTAACCACCCAAACAGGCTAACGCAGTCCGATTAGCCAGATGAATTGCATCAAACTGTCCGTCAGCAGGTTGCATCTGAGATGTGGCGACATGAATTAGAGCAAGTTTGTTCATTTTGAGAGCGACAGCATCGATAGCAGCCACCTGAAAGAGGACATCCTCGTCTGAGTGGATCTGAAACAACAATCCATCTGCGTTTTTTATGGTGTCTTTTTGTCCATTCGACAGTTGATTTGGATCATCAAACTCGTTTGCGCTAAATCCGAAACTAGTCTTATGCGCAAAAAATTTACCTTTTGTGCCAATCTCCGGTGCCGAGGTTACTAAAGGCCCCACATAAATAGGTTTTTTAAGGCGACGACGCAGGGTTTCAATCGAACCGGCTGCACGCGTCATATCATCTGGTGAGAGAACAAGCTCCAGTGCATCAACCAGCAGCCCATGTAATAATAGGTCTTCAAGTGCTTGTTCGCAGGGTATCCCAAAGGCTACGACAATGAAACGTTGTCCCATTCCGTTAAGAGCGCCCATCCGATCACGCGAAACAGCTGCATCCAGATCGTCTAAAGGCACCCGCAGCCATGTCAGACCCATCTGCCATGTGGATAGTATCGGATAGTCATTTCGGGCTTTCTTGCGGGTAAAATCATCCAATGGCCCATTGGTCGGCAGCGATAAGGCTGTACTCCAATCATGACGGAGTTGGACTGCAATTGGTGGAACGTAGCCTTCGCGCGGGTGCAATGGTTTGATTGTCCGGGCATCTAACGTGGTGTTGGTAAATTTTTCTTCAACATTTATCAATCGAACTATGTGTGTATCTGCGAAGACATCCACCATAGCGTAGCCAAGTTTTTCAGCATCATCTCGTCCGAATTCAGCACCTGGTGCTATTGCAAAAAGCTCGCTGAAGTCGTGACGCGTAAAAGCAGTGGAGGGCAGGCAGTACATGTCCGTCTGACCGTCCCGATTGTAAAAAAAGTGATGCACGTGGCCTGCGAATAATCCCTCAACGGATAGTATACTTAGCAATTCTAGCAACCGGCTTCGGCCCGGCTCATCAATATTGTCATAATGAGGTTGTTCATCACGGAAGGTCAGATAGGGTGGATAGTGGATAAAGACAAAGCACCGTTCGTCAACATGGTCTTTTGAAAACTGTTCTAACCACATCCATTGATCTGCCTCCTCCGACAACCCACTGTTCAGTACGGAAGCGTTCAGGGTAATGAACTGAATACCCTGATGCTCAAAGGCGACGAATGTAGCACCGAAATGCCTCTTGTACTTACCAACAAAGGCGTCACTGACTTGGGGCGCAGGGGCACATGCGATCGGTTTGTCGCCGATATCGTGATTGCCCGGCAGATAATGAACACGGCAAGGAATATCCTGAAAAACACTTAGTGCCAGCCTGCACACATCGTCATAATTTGGCAGTACAGGGAACGGACGGACCATATCGCCAAGGTGGATCACAAATTCAGGATCATGAAGCTTCAGGTCCTCAACAACCATCCTTGCCCTTTGGTTCGCTTTGTTCAAAACCGCATAGGGCGCCGTATCTGACCCACCATCGGGCATAATATGTGTGTCAGCAATAATAGCAAAACTGAACATGGGGGCTTTGATTTCAGGTCTTGTTTCTTTTCTATTTGTGACGATTGTGTTTCCTTTGGTATTTTTTGAATTGTTGAACTCAACAAGTTGAATTTAGAGTGGGCTTTCGGCTTGTTATGTCAGGAAGTCATCCAGACTTTGTGACCCAGCGATCAAATCAGCAACAGTTTTCTGATCAAGCGGCGGCCAATCTGCCGGAATTTCCTTTACCATAGGTAAACGTAAACGACCCTTAGTTTCATCCACACCTTTGGCACGTACGAAACGTCCTTCGTCACCACTGCGGGCAACAAAGTCCCATTGTGGTGTCGTTCCGGGAGTCGTTTTTATGATCTTTCGTTGCCGCTGACTTTTTATCACTTTCTGATTAAGATCTTCAGGATCCCAATCTGTGAGTGCAATGCCTCGTAACTCTGAGAGTAAACTCCCAAACTCGATCCCCTCAGCCAAATTTTTAAGTTCTTTAGGATCGACTTCCAAATCAAACAACAAGTCTGGATGACCATGGGTATAAATATATTTAAACGGTCCCTTTCGAACCATTCGGCAGGGAACACAGGGACCAATCGCTAAATAATCGCTGATTGCTACATCAGGCCAGTTTTCAGTGTCTCCAGTCATCAAGGGCAGCACACTATTTCCTGCAAGCAACGGACTGTCTGCCCCAGCAATATCCATAAAAGTAGGTAATAAATCGACCAGTGAAACCACCTTGTCACAGCGCGCCCCACCGGGGATACCGGGAACTGAGGCAATAAACGGCACGTGAGACGACCACTCCCAGAACGTCTGTTTGAACCACATGCCACGCTCTCCCAGCATCTCCCCATGATCCGATACAAAGAACACCGCTGTATTGTCCCGCTGGCCAGTTTTCTCTAGCGTATTTAGAATACGCCCAACCTTATCATCGATGTAAGAGATCATCCCGTAATAAGCTTGGCGGGCAGCCATCAAGTGTTCATGTGTAACCTTGTGGCGATGACGCCCATGAGCAAAGAACAACGCCTTGGAATGATAATCTAGATCTTCAAATGGTAGTGCATCAACTCCAGGCTCATCTATTTTGGTATCCTCATACCTGTCCCAATAATCCTGACTGACGGTGAAGGGGGTGTGTGGGCTGGTGAATGAAATTATTTGAAAAAAGGGTTGGTGATCCGTTTCCCGGGCCCGATCATACAGACTTTGGATAGCACTGTGCTCAACCTCATCATCGTAATCCTCCTGCATTGTTCGTATACACGGTCCAGCCTCGACCACCCCATTAAGTGCCGTTCCAGACGGCACAAAAGCAGGTCCTGCTTGCCAGTCAGCTATCCACTGAAAATTTGCAGGATAGACGTCGGTAACAGATCGTTGATTGAAGCCATGCTCCTGATCTGGTCCGATAAAATGCATCTTACCACAAAGCTCTGTCCAATAACCGGCATGACGCAGAAAATGTGCCATCGTTGGTACCGAACTAGGCAATTCGTTGGCATTATCATAAACACCAATGTTGGGAGACAATTGACCACTTATCATAGATGCACGGCTTGGGACGCACAGGGGATTATTCGAGTAGCAATTTCCAAAAACCGTCCCTTGAGAGGCGAGTTTTTCCAAATTCGGCGTCTTGCAAACTGTGTTGCCATAAAGGCTGAGCGCATGAGCTGCCAATTGATCGGCCATTATCAATATAATGTTTGGGTTTTTTGAATTAGTCATTATAGAAGCTCCTCTGCCATGATTGAATTTTTCAGATCTGTTTCGTTTAAGATTATGCTAGCACCTTTTTCGCCGACCATTAGCGTGGCAGCATTAGTGTTTGCAGATACAATTTTCGGCATAACCGAAGCGTCAATAACACGTAGCCTTTGGACCCCCCGGACACGTAATTGTGGGTCCACAACAGAACTACTATCATTACCCATTCGGCAAGTACCAACAGGATGAAAAACGGTTCCACCCATTTTACGAATTGCTTCAAGAATTTCTGAATCGCTTTGCCTGTCTTTGCCAATAACAGTTTCTTCGTTCCATAGGTGACGAAAAGCGGGTTGAGAATGTATATTTCGCAAAAGCTTGACGCCGGCCACCATTACATTCTGGTCTAATTTTGTTGATAAATAATTTGGAGCAATTTTAGGCTGTTTAGAAGGATTAGGGGATTGGATATGAGCAGTGCCACGGCTTTCAGGATGGCATTGCCAAAATGACGCGGTAAAACCAGAATATCGATGTAATGGAGCGCCAGGTTTGTCTACAGAAAGGGGCATTACATTAAATTGAATATCTGGACGCCCAGGGCTAGCGTATTCAGTGCAGGCTCCACCACCGACCTGTCCAGCGCCCACGGTTAAAGGGCCCCGTCCTTTTAACAACCAATCAAATCCCATTTTTGCTAATTTGATTGGATTCCGCACATCATCATTAAGTGAAATTTTCTGGGTCAACTTTAACAACAAACGAATTTGATAATGGTCTTGAAGATTTTCTCCCACCTCTGGGGAATTCACAACTACAGGGATACCATGTTCTTTCAGAACTTCAGTCGGGCCGATCCCGGACAATTGTAAAATTTGCGGTGATTGTAAGGCGCCAGCGCACAAAATAACTTCACGCTTAGCTTTAGCACTATAAGTTTTTCCGTTGGTTGTCCATGTAACACCTGTCGCCAGCCCGTTTTCTAACTCGACCCGCGAAACAAGCGCGTGTGTCTGAAGGGTGAGGTTCGATCTCTTCAACGCCGGGTGTAAAAATGCTACAGAGGCACTTGCCCGTAGCCGTTTCCCTATGCTGAGGTGGTAGGAACCTACGCCATAGGTTGATTGCCCGTTGAAATTGGGGTTCGCTGGTAACCCATATTGCTTAGCAGCTTCAATCCAGGCTTGGCAGGCCGGATTATCATTGCGTAATTCAGAGACCGCAAGATCCCCATCGCGGCCAAGATATTTATCATCTCTACCGCCAAAACGTTCCAATTGACGGAAATGTGACAGTATTTCTTCATAGGTCCAGCCTTCAGCTCCTAAAGACTCCCAGTCTTCAAAGCCTTCGTGCTGCCCACGAATGTAAACCAAGCCATTGATCGAGCTAGAGCCACCAACAATCCGTCCTCGTGGCCAAACGATACCACGATGCCCATCGCCCTCTGATGGTTCAGTATTAAAAATACGGGAAAATCGAGGATCATAGATTGTTTTAAAATATCCAACTGGGAGTTTTAGCCAAAAATTTCGATCATGGCCACCAGCCTCCAACACTAAAATATTACAGTTTGGATCAGCAGACAAACGATTTGCTACAACGGACCCAGCGGAACCTGAACCAACAATGATGTAGTCATATTCTGGCAGCCTCATGTTGTACTCACTTTTTCAATGTCTGAGACCAGAAAGGCTGTGAAGTGATCCACAACCCCAAGCTCCAGGGTGTCAGGCAGAGCCAACCGGCCCTCAGCAATTGGTACCGCTCTGACCAGAGTCAGTGACCTATCAACTTTAGAGAATTTTGGTGAAATTAGATCAAGCATCAGGGGCCTCGTTGTATATCAGATTGAAACGGTCAAATAGTTCCAGCGGCGCATCAGCTTCGTGCATCAACTGAGTCATCGCAGCAACTAATCGTGCTTCAGTTTTTGGGTCCTCTATTGGTGTAGTTTGTCCAGGATCAGCCCATAGATCATAAAGGCGGGTCTGAGTATCTTCGAAAGACATGCCCTGAACTTCAATAGTATCGCCAGCTTCATTCGTACGCGGTTTGAGTTTTAGGAGTGGCACACCTTTGGAAAAATCAAACGGGTTAGCAAGAGTTGCCCCAGCCAATTCTCTAATCGAAAAACGTGAGGTCATTCGGGTTGGCATAAGCGTGTATTCATAAAGCCCATCCGCTGTCAGCCGTTCAGGATAGCGATGGTAAACATAGCGCCCGTCTGTGATATTGCAGGCAGCACCGAAGTAGCCAAAAATCGCCGCTTCTCGGATATCATGATCGTCTTTCATCAAGGGCAGCAGGGATTTACCCAGCACGTCTTCTGGAATTTCTTTGTCGTACAGATCAAGCAAAGTCGGCATAATATCAATCGACTGCGTCAACGCTTTGCGCCGTGTACCGCCCTGTTCGCTGAAATCCGGATGATAAATCATAAGTGGGATATGTGCGATTTCATCATAAACGGGCATCCGGTTTTTAGACCACCAGTCATGCTCACCCAGCAAAAACCCGTGGTCTGTCGTCAGCACCAGACAGGTATCTTTCCACATATCATTCTCGTCAAAGAAATCTAGAAGCTTGCCAAAATATTCATCACACATCGTAGTTAACGCCGCATAATTGGCGCGTAGTTCAGCGATCTCTTCAGGCGTCTCAGTGACGCGCTTATAAACAGGCCAATCTAGAATTGGTCCGTCGTAGTCGGTTGGGTACATCTCCCGAAAACGCGGCGGGGCATGGAAGGGTTCATGTGGATCAAAGCACTCCAACTGTAAAAGCCAATTGTCATTTTTATGGTTCTGTTTCAGGAACTCTTGTGCCAGTCCAAACACTTGAGGACCGCAATACTCGGATTCCTCAGCCACATATGATCGGTTGATCATATAGTTGGTACGGTGATGTTGCGATGGATGAAAATCTTTTTGCAATGTCTCAAGATCAGGATCTACATGGGCCTTCCAACGATCAATCGCTTGCCCACGGACCAGATCCCAAGAGGAATAGCGTTGATGATAGGTAGCTCCTCCATCAGCAAAATAATGGTGGTGGTCAGTAGCGATGTGAGTGTAAGTGCCCGATTGTTTCAAAAGCTCAGGGAATGAATCATCAAATGGCTCCAGCGGCCCCCAACTACGGTGCAAAAAATTAATTCGGCCAGTGTGTAAGTCCCGACGGGCCGGTATGCAGGGAAGACTGCCAACATAGTGATTATCAAATGTCACGGCACGTTGTGAAAAACGTAAGAAATTTGGCGTGTGAACGCTTGTTGGACCATAATTTTCCATTGCATTACGGTTAAGAGAATCTAAAAGAACGAAAACAGTCTTCATATCTTAATTACCCAATTTGATGTATTGAAGGAACTGCCATTATTGGCAGTTTCTAGCTTCTTGGAATGTGGTATCTATAAAATTTATCACTATTTTTTTGTATGCCGAGGGCGCTGTGGAGGTGTGACAGGCACGTAAGGATAGCGTCCACGTTGCTTGGTTGCTGTGGTGCTTGGATCTGTACCACCCCGCACATAGACCTTAGCCGGATCGTAGTGTGGCCCGAAATCCCAAGATGGGAACCGACCGTGCTTCATCGCATCCTGTACAAAGATACGCTTGCGTTGAGACGCTCTGATACGCTGATCAAGGTCATTTTCATCCCAACGTTCCTGCATCTCGGCGAACATCGCACTCAATTCGTCCTGATAGTCCGGTGCCTCCGCAAGATTGGTCAATTCAAATGGGTCTTTCGCAAGATCAAACAACATTTTAGGATCTGTCCGGCTGTGCACCAGTTTCAGGTTATTCTTGATCATTATCATCGCAGGCGCATAAAGCCCCTCACCATTGAATTCGATAAATATCTTGTCGTCTTTACTTCCCCGCTTGGGCAAATCCAACAAACTGCGGCCATCGTAAGGGGCGGCATAGCTGTCAAACGTTCCGTCACTTGCTATGTCGGTGAACGTCGGTAGCAAGTCAACCAGCGAGGTCAACGCCTCTTCACGGTGACCCGCTTTCAGTTTCGGACCTTGCGCAATGAGCGGCACACGAACGGATGCCTCGAACGGGTTGAACTTGAACCACATCCCGCGTTCACCAAGCATTTCGCCGTGATCAGATGTTATGAAAATATAGGTATTATCCAGTTCACCGATGCTTTTTAGCGTTTCTACTAACCCACCAATCAACTCGTCAAAATGCGTAACCATCGCAAAATAACCGCGGCGCGCATTATAGAGTTGCTCAGGCGTGATATCGAATTCGTCTTGCCGGATCGTCAGATAATAACGCTGCGCCCACGGATCGCGATCTTCGTATGGAATGTGGGGGACTTCCGGATCAAGGATATCGACACCTTCATACATGTCCCAATATTTCTTGCCAGCAACAAAAGGATTGTGCGGCTGGGTAAAAGACACATGCAGCATGAAAGGGCGATTATCAGTAGACCGAGCGTGGTTGTACATCTCTTGTTTGGCCGCTGCGAAGACCTCCTCGTCGTAGTCAATCTGGAGATTACGTTCACAATGACCCGCCTCAACGACGCTTAGAAGACTCATCACGGAAGGCGCATAAGGCTCGTCCGTTTGATTCCAATCTGCAGTCCATGCAAAGTCAGATGGGTAGATGTCAGTTGTCAAACGTTCCTCGAATCCATGGAGTTGATCAGGGCCCACAAAGTGCATTTTGCCAGACAGCGTAGTCTTGTAGCCAAGCGCGCGCAGGTAGTGTGCAAAGGTTGGCTCAGACGGCAGAAATTCGGCACCGTTGTCAAACACACCAACGTCAGATGGTAACCTCCCCGTCATCATGGACGCCCGCGAGGGGCCGCATACCGGATTGTTGCAATAGCTATTAGTAAAGGTCGTACCGTTCTCCGCAATCTTGTCAATATTCGGTGTGATCGCGTATGGCTTGCCATAAGCTGATAGGCAAAGGGAGGTCATCTGATCAGCTTGTATGACGAGTATGTTGGGGCGGGTCATAGATAAATCCTGTCTTTGGATGCGCAATCCCGTACTGGATGCGCTATTAAAATATTGGAGTTTTTTGCATTACTCTCCAACGTATTTCTGTTTAGTGAGCCTAGTAAAACAAACACTAAATTCACACCACAGGCTCCTTACGGTTTCGTAGGAAGTAATGAAATGACACTAGTATTATCAGCAATAAATATCCAATAATATCTGTTGATATCGAAGCACTTAACAGACAGAAAGTAACGATAATATAGGCTAATCTCTCAACTAGTAATAACTTAGATATTAGCCACCCCTGAATACAAAATGATAGACACAATGAGCCAATTATTGCTGAAAAAGAAGTTAACAATATCGTTGAGATTGATGCCTCAATCCCTATTAAAACTGGGTTAAATGCAAAAAAGTATGGAATAATAAATGCCGAACATCCAAATTTACATGAAACCATTGCTATCTTGAATGGATCGGCGTTTGCGAGCCCAGAAGCGGCGTACGCCGCAAGTGCTACTGGAGGTGTGATTGACGAAAGCATCGCCGAATAAAAAACAAATAGATGAGCAGCAAGTTTATGGACACCCAACTGTTCAAGTGCAGGTGCTGCAAGCGTAGCTACAAGGATATAAGCTGCTGCTGTTGGCAATCCCATTCCCAAAATCAAACACGAGATCATAGTCAAAACTAAAGCTATAAAAAGGTTTCCACCAGAAAGAGAAATCACTAACGAAGAAAACTTTAGACCTATACCTGTTAGTGTAATTACTCCAATTATTATTCCAGCACACGCACAAGCTGTAGCTACAGGAATTACTGCATCGACTCCATTTTCAATCGATTTAATTATTTTTCTTAATGTTAGCCAAGTCGAACGACGAACATAACTGACTGCCACAGCCATCATCAACGCACAAACAGAACAATACATAACGGAGTACCCATTTAACATCATGTAAATAAATACTGGAAGTGATAGAAGTAAGTGCCCGCCGCTTGCAAAGGTTTTTGATAACGATGGTATGTCCTTAGTATCTAGAATAGGGATATTGCTTTTTATCGACTCTAAATGCACAACAGAAAAAAGAACTATATAATATAAAATAGCAGGAAGAAGTGCAGCCTTAGCTATTTCAAAATAAGAAATACCAGTCATATCAGACATTAAAAAAGCAGCAGCACCCATGACAGGAGGCATTAGTTGTCCTCCTGTAGAAGCAACTGCTTCGATGGCTCCAGCCGTCTCAGACCTATAGCCAGTTCGTTTCATTAATGGTATTGATATGGTTCCAGTAGTTAAAACATTCGCGACTGCCGTTCCAGAAATCATTCCCATTAAACTAGAGCCCACAACTGAAGCTTTTGCAGGGCCACCTCGAGATTTTCCTGTTAACGCATTTGCTATATCCATTAAGACTTTTCCAGCCCCAGAGCTTTCAAGAACTGCTCCAAATAAGACTATTAAAATCACAAACGTAGCTGTAACCCCAAGGGGTGTTCCAAATATCCCACTACCACCCAAATACAAATGAGATACCACTCTATTTAGGCTATATCCCCTATGCCCAGCTTCTCCAGGTAAAAAATTTCCCAAAAGCGCATAGGATAAAAATACTATTGCTAATATTGTTATAGGCCAACCAATAGTCCTTCTAGTTGCATCTAAAAGAAAAATGATTGCCGCAAGTCCTAGATAGAACTCATAGTATGTCAACTCACCATACCGGTCATTAATGGCATCATAAAAGATTATCTGATAGATCATTACCATTAAGCTCAAGATTGCTACGAATATAAATATATATCCTCGAAGTGAATTTACTAATTCTCCGAACGACATTTTTTCTAGAGGGTAAAGATAAACTAAGAAAAGTATCATACCAATATGAAAAGATCTCTGAATCATATCAGGGAAAACGCCCCAGAACGCCGTATAAATACTAAATGCTGACAGCAAAATAGCAGCACAGATTCTGACCAAAAAAATTGGAGGGCAATTTAAAATATTATCGACAAAGGATTTCATATCATCTTTCTAAAATTACGAAAAATTATTGTATAAGTTTTGCTTACGGGGATTGTGTGGTTCACCCTTATCAAGATGATTATCTTTTCTGAGCCTTCGTTGCCGTAGTGCTGGAAAGTGTCACTCCATCGTTGACGTATATTGAAAAGGCCCGTGAAGTCAGATGGCCAGCCTTAATAAGTAAGAAATTTGTGCTGCATCCATCCCTAATTCTCTAATAATTATTTCCTATGAGATGCTTTGAAAGCATCTCATAGGAAAACTAGTAAACTAGTTGGCTGTTCTTTTTACAAACTCTTCTATGCCAGGAACTCCGATCTCTCTATAATATTTTAAGGCTCCTGGGTGAAGCGGAGCGCCAAATCCATTAAGAATTGTTGCTTTTGAAACTTTCCCAAATGCAGGGTGAACTGCTTTCAAATTACCTAAGTTTTCAAAGATGGCTTTGGTCATAGCATAAACAAGATCCTCTGGAACATCTTTGGAAATCACCATTCCATTTGCCAAGCTAAATGATGGGGTGTCATCATCAATTCCATTATAAGTTCCACCTGGAATAGATAGTCTTGCATATGGAGGATATTTAGCCTGATGCTTTGCAAAAAAGGCATCTGGAATAGGAATCAATATAACTTTTCTGGACGCAACTAACTTTTTGACTGGAGGTAAAGGAAAGCTTCCATTCCAAATCGCCGCATCTATGTTTCCATCAGCAAGAGCATTTGCCATGGCACCTAATTTAATCCTAAAGGCTTTAAAATCTGCGCCCTCTTTTAACCCAAGAGTATCCATCATAGCGTCTGCATCAAGCATAGAAACTCCACCAGGCTGGCCCATCCCAACTCTTTTACCTTTTAGGTCTGCCATAGTAGTTATACCACTTCCCTCAAGAGTAATAATGTGCATGGCCACCGGAGCAATGCCCATCCAGCTGAGAATTTTTCCCTTCTCAGATCCTTTATAAGGACCAGTCGCAGCGTATGCTTGGAATGAAGAAAGCGTAGTTGCCATAGAAATTTCGAGTTCTTTGTTTTGCAACAACTTAATGTTTGCAACGTAACCTTTTGTTTCTTCTGCGGTTACAGAAACCCCATCGACGTTTTTATTTATCACGTCTGCTATACCTGCCGACCATGTATAAGCAGTACAGCCTATTGGGCAGGAACCAATTGAAAGTTTGGTATTAGCAGCGTTGACAATAGATATAGAAAACGCCCATCCCATGAGAGCCACTAATACTACCATATATTTTCTAAAATTCATTATTTTATTCTCCCAATTAAAATGCGTATTATTATATTAATCACGGTAATTAAATAAAAAAAATGTGTCAAGCGAATTTCTTAAAGCAGTTATTTTAAAGTGCTGTTATGTTTCTCACTTAAAGTTACCGCAAAATGCTCATAATTAAATGCGATGCACAACTGCTGACATTCTTAGACAAATTCTTCAGAGTTTTTTTGTGTACTTTTACTCATTAATTTTTGAGTTAGCAATTTTTGAACATCGAAAGTTGGAGAGTAGATATTTTCGACTAGACTAAGAGCTGACGCAGCAATTGCAGGGGGGAAAATGGGTTGATCGTTAGCTGTTATGACTTTGGTCGTGACACCGCTTTCAACGAGCTGTTTGCAAAATGCTTTCCCAAAAATGGAACTGCGACCAAGAGGTCCCGTTAATAAGATGCACTGCGGGTCGATTGCTCGTAGCATCGCGACACAATGGCTACCAAGTGCCCTGCCCGCGTGTTGGAGGACCTTCATTATTTTCTCGTCTGTTGATGATTTTTCAAGGATAATGCGAAGTTTTTCATCTTGATCCTGAACACCCAAAATACCGTCCACAGTCGCGGTTCTTACACCTAGTTGTTCCAAGATTGCCCAACCAGATGCAACCATTGTGATGCAATCAGATTTTCCACAAGAACACATGGCGCCATCTTGACCTGAAGGGAAGTGCCCTATCTGGCCAGCTGTATTATTGTGGCCCCGTAATATCTTGCCATTGGATATTGTAGCAACGCCCAAACCAAGAGCCGCTCGCACCAAGAAAATATCTGTCATACCCGCACAACAACCAATGCGCGTTTCAGCAACAGCAACGCAACGGTTAACGTTTTCAACGGTGATGGGCATATCTAATCGAATTTCAAGGCTTTTGCGAACATCAAACGGGGGCCAGCGTAACTGAGGTGAATGCAACAACAGACCATCTTCGATATTGAGATAGCCCGCAATTGCCACACCGGCGGCAAGCACCTGATCACGTCTAATTTCGCAATCACTAATCATTTGAAGCGCGGCAGCAGAAATTTCATCTAGGGTACGTTTGGCATTGCTTAGATCAGTCGGCTGGACGGAGATGCTGGAAATTACTGTCCCAGAAATGTCGGTTAGGGCTACACTGGTGTTGAAGGCCAAAATACTGAAGCCCAAAACATACCCGCCCTTGTTATTGATTTCTAATCCTGTGCGTCGCCGTCCGCGCCCCTGTTGCACCTTGAGATTGCCAGTCTCTTTCACCAAACCAGCGTTTAAAAACTCTTGAACGATGCGCGTCATAGCCGCATTGGTCAGACCTGTTTCATCTGCGAGGCGACTGCGATCAATACCAGGGTTCTCGAGTACCAGTTTCATAACACTAGCCCGATTGAAATTTCGCATGCTGTCTACGTTCTGGCTTTTTGATAGCATTTTAAATCCAAATAATTCTATTAATCACGGTAATTAAATAAAAAAAAGTGTCAAGTTAAGTTTCTTATAACAATATGGTTAAAGGTGCTGTTAGATCTCTCAAATAAAGTTTCCTCTTTCACTAACCTGACGTTATGGATGAGCTTTCGATCATCCTTAAAAATTGAATTTATTGACATTTTATTTTTCTAATTTTTGACAAACGAAATCCAGCCCATATCAATAGGTTAGCATATCTCACGCCACGTTCAAATACCAGATTTTGGCTAACAGTTCGGCATAGAGTCTACTTGAGGCCCAGGACCATGGATCAAGATCCGGGGGTACTGAGCCCAATCTAAATAACTGAAGCGCGCAAGACTGACCCCGGGGGCGTGAATCATAGATAGTTATCGGTTGGGCCACCCTATCTGCCAGTTACAATCATTTATTGGGAAGGCGTAATCTGTTTTCTGTAGAACTGAAAAACAGTAAGAATTAACCCAGATGGTTTACTGTTTTGGCT
>ENA-OSJC01002070-OSJC01002070.1-marine-metagenome-genome-assembly--contig:-NODE-2070-length-15538-cov-12.666322_pt1 | contig 15538 bp, 13 predicted proteins | sample MGYA00237885_ERZ534234 | MGnify/ENA primary metagenome ERZ534234 (study PRJEB26413, sample SAMN06343907) | marine metagenome | isolation source: coastal waters | place: Atlantic Ocean: West Antarctic... | reverse complement strand
TTAATATTATACTCACGCCGGCCAGATAAATCTTCAGCATAAGCAATCAGTAAATTATCTGATGATGGATTAATTGAAGCAACATTAAAATAATCCAAATCTTTTGCTAATTCGTTAACATCTAAAACTAATTCTTTAGTTCCATTAAGTTCACGAAAGTAAGTTTTATATTGTTGCTCTGCACTAATTTCAGAAAAGTATAAATAATCACCATACTTAATCTTCATCGACACTTCATGTGGTGGAATAAAACTGACTAATTCATTGTAAATTTCTTTACGACAATCATTCTTACTTGCAAACCAGTCCTCTAAATATTGATTTTCCGCCTCTAGATAAGAAATAACTTCTGGGTCTTTACGCGTATCATCTCTTAACCAATAGTAATCATCAATACGCTCATCCCCATGGGCTGTATGGACTTTAGGAATTTTTTTTGGTTGTGGTGGTTTTAATAAATCAGACATTTTTTTCTTCAACATCATTACGCCATATTCTAGACGAAATAAAGCCCAATTATTTTGTTACTACTAACGAATCAAACATCAACAGAAGGGATTCGAAACTGTGACCAAGACTCATTATATTAATCCTCGCTACTATCAAAATGAGCGAACTATTCTATTTAATCCATCTAAACCATTTACTAAAATAAGAAAAAAGCCAAGAAAAACAGGCTTTCTAAGATATTTACTATTTGTCCTAATCATATTCTCCACATTTATTGGTTACTCAGCTTTTGCTGGTGGCCCTATTCCAGATGAAGGTTGGGTTACCCAAGCCGATACTGATGGCGTTACTATCAGACACCATGGCAATGTTACCCATGGTGATGATGTTTTTGTTTTTTTAAGCAAAGATGATTGTTCTTCAGGTATTTGGATATCTAGAATCTATACTGAAGCTAAAAAAGATTTTGAACCTATCTTAACAAGATATTTACCTTATAAATTACAAAACTTATCTGATAAGTCAGATAATGGATATACTACAGCCCAATTAGTTTCAGTAAGACCTTTTTTAAGAGGTCATAGTGCTTTGGTTTATTTTGGAGAATATCCAATTCAAAAATTTCTTAATTGGTTTCGTAGCGGCGATGAATATCAAGTAGAAATTATAAAAGCTAGTAAGGAGTTGATTGAACAAGAATATCCTGATTCTGATGAAGATATTGTTACCATTAATCCCACAGATTTTTTTGATATCCAAATGAATTCTTATTACTTTGAAGGTTTTAATAAAGCTCTAGTAGATGCTCAAAAGCAATGTCGAGATTTAGGAGTAACACTTTTATCTTAATAAAATTATTAGCCTTATGATTGATTTGATAACAGAAGCAGTATTTTTTGAATTATGTTTTGGATTAATTCTATTTTTAGTTACCTAAGACAACCATTTTTTAAAAAGGAAGCATAAATTAATGATGAAATATACTTGTAAAATAAAAAGAACAATTACGCATACGTATGAAGTAGAAGATGATATCGAGATTGAAGCACCAGATGAAAGTCAAGCTGAAGATGATGCAATTACAGCTGGGCAAAATATGGTCATTAATACATCTTCCTTACAAAGAATAGACAGTGCATCTGAGCTTGTTGAAGTTGATCTCGATGTTGAGGTTGAGGTTTTAGATATGGAGGAAATGCATGGTTAATCTTAATAAGGTTATAATTCCAAGTGGTTTAAAATTATCTGAAGACATAAGGTTAATTGAAATGGGAAATTTACTTGGTCTCAAAATATACTCTAATCAGCTTGGTGGCAGAGTATTTATTAGAAATAAAAAAAAACATGACAATATCGTTACTTTATATGAGGAAGTTAAATATAAAAAAGATGAGCCTAGTGCTTGTTGTGGTAAAAAACATGTATGTTACTGGTGGTTAATTGATGGACGCAATGTTGTATGGCATCAAGTTGGAAGTCGTGATCAAAAATATCTAATGCCATGTGGCTATGTGCTGCATACACCTCGAGAAATGGAACTCTTATCAATAGAGGATCAGCTATTTCATACCATAGATGAACTAAAACATAAATCTGTAAAAAGACAGATGACAAAAAAAGTTTTTACAATGTTCAATGAGTTTTATCAAAATATTGATCTTAGTAATATAAGTATTTTTAGAGCTATAAGAGGAATTTTTCATATAAAAAAAAATCTACCTAAATCTTTTGAAGCAGAACGTGACGGCTTAAATCCATCACTTTTTGAATTGCAAACCGCTTCAATGAAAGAATTCTTAATAACTAAATTAAAAATTGCCCATCGAAAGTTATTTACCAATGTTAAAAAAATACAAGACAAGTAATGGATATATTTTTTGAAATAGTCAATTTAGCAGCTAAAAATCATTTATTGGGACTTATATCACTACAAAATACCTACTACTTATGCGTTGGGTTATTTATAATAGGTGTAATTATCTATATTTTTACTACTATTAAAGAATAAATATAAATTTATACTCAGAATGAATAGGGAAAGTACTTAAATAACCAATGGAAATATTAAATATAAAAAAATTTATTTATAGGTTAGGTAGTGAGAGATTATCAAAAATAATTGGCACAACAAGATTAAACCAACTATCAAATATATCTCAAAAAAATATAACTGAGAGGAATATGGTTGAATTAATTATAAATAGATATGGCAGCCAACTTTTTTCAAATACTGAACTTAGAAGACTTATTATTGCATCGCTACCAAATACATATAAACACTATATTCTAACTGGTACATTTGATGATGAGGTTATTTCAGATACAGATAATAAAAAACTATTATCTTTAAACTGGGACAGAAGAATTAATGCTATACTAAGATTAATACAGATATTTGATTTATCAGAAAAATATTTGCCGCCTGTTCCAATTAATAAACCTGATCTTGAGAATGTTATTGGTGTAAAACCCATGTTTGATTATCAATATAGAGTGAAGGTTCAGCTATTAGAAAATCTTAAGACAAATGATCGAGTTATAGTACATATGCCCACAGGCTCAGGGAAGACAAAAACTTCTATAGAATCTGTCTTAGATTACTGGAAAACTAATAATCCAAATTCTTTTATTGTTTGGTTGGCTCATACTGAAGAACTATGTGAGCAGGCATTTGAAAAATTTCAGGAGTTATGGAATTTAAGAGGGCAGAATGAAACAAAAATATATAGATTGTTTGGAGATCATAATCCAATCATTGATGATAAAAAATCTGGTATTCTTATTGTAAGTTACAAAAAATTATTTAATATTAAGAATAGTAGGAATGATGAAGTTTTTCATAACGCTGCAAAGATTAAACAAAATACATCTGTTATTATATTAGATGAAGCTCATTTAACTGTTGCACCAACTTTTAATGAAGCTATTGACTATATACATAGATCAAATAAGACAAAAATAATTGGATTATCAGCTACACCGGGCAGAGGTATGAACGATGATGAGAATAGAAGACTGGCATCTTTTTTTAATGAGAATAAGATTTCTTTATCTGATGAAAATTATAATATAATAAAAGATCCAATTAAATATTTACAAGACGGTAATTTTTTAGCAAAAATAAATGCAGAAGAAGTTGCATCAAATTTTTCATATCAATTATCAGAGAATGAACGGGATGCCATAAGATCTCAATTTAATGATTTTTCGGATGCTGTATTAAAGTCTCTTGCAGAAGATGAGGAAAGAAATTTATGTATAATTGCTCAAATTGCAGAACAGGCTAATAAAAATAAATCTATTATTGTATTTGCTTGTTCGCTTGAACATGCTGGACTATTAAACGAATTATGCTCTTTATATGAAATTAGCTCTGCTGCTATTGATAAGGACACATCAAAATATCAAAGAAGATTAAATATAGAAAAATATAAAAATAAAGAGATAAGTGTACTAATAAATTATGGAGTATTAACAACAGGTTTTGATGCGCCTAATACAGAAGTTGTAATTATTGCAAGGCCAACTATGTCTCCTACCTTATATCAGCAGATGCTTGGTAGGGGGATTAGGGGAGTTAAAGTTGGTGGAAATAAAGAATGTACCTTAATAGATATAAAAGATAATCTAGATGGACTGCCTGATGAGAGGCGTGGTTTTATTATGTATAATAATTATTGGAACTAATTTTAATGGAGAAAAAAATATGACTGATCACTTTATTGTTCCGGCTAAAAGTGCTTTAGCGGCTTTCAGAGAGTCTGGATACAAAGATACTGCATCTGCGCTTGCTGAGATCATTGATAATTCAATAGAGGCAATGGAAAATAATCCAAATAAATCAAGAGATGTAAAAATATTAGTTATTGAAGCAATGCAACAAACTGCCCAAAAGACAATGAAAAAAATTGATCAAATTGCAATATTTGATAATGGATGTGGAATGAGTAAAGAGACTTTGTTGTTATCTCTTCAATTTGGAAATGGTACTAGGCTAAATTCTAGAAATGGAATGGGACGATTTGGTGTAGGCTTGCCACAATCATCAATTAGTCAATGTAAAAGAGTGGAGGTTTATTCATGGCAAAAGAAAGGGGAAGTTAATTATACCTACCTTGACTATGATGAGATTCAAGAAAGTAATAGGCAGGTTCCAAATGAAATTACTACAAAGAATATTCCAAAAAAAATTATTGAATGTATTTCCCAAATAAATGAGGAGGAATCTGGATCTGTAGTTGTGTGGTCAAAGTGTGACAGGCTAGATATTGCAAAAGGTGAAACTTTATTCAAAAGAATGGAACAAAACATGTGTAGAATGTTCAGGCATTATTTAGATGATGATGATGAATATGGAATTAAAGTTAATATTGAATACTCAATTGCTGATACTAAATTTAATGAGAAGCTAAAACCTAATGACCCTTTATATTTGATGACACCCAATACTTTACCTGGCTACAATGATGAAGCTACTAATTTATTCCATGAAGATAAGGAAATTGAAATACCATTTTATGATTTGGACGGTAAGCCAAGAAAATCAACAATTTTGATGAAATTTTCAATCGCTAAACCATCAATTCAAACCATAGGAGCTGATCAAACAAGTGAAATTGCAAAACATTATAGGAAGAATGCTGGTATTTCATTTGTTCGTAAAGCTCGAGAAATAGATTTTGGTACATTTAATTTTTTTAATCCCGACCAACAGATGCCAAATAGATATTGGGGATGTGAAGTAAGATTTGAACCAGAATTAGATGAATTATTTGGAGTAACAAATAATAAGCAAAGTGTAAGAAATATTAGACCTTATGATGCTAGTGAGTATGAAGAGTCTGATCAAGAAGATCCTAAGGTTATTTTACTAAATGCAATATCAAAAAATTTTAAGGAAATGCGAAAGCAAGCTATGAAGATTATAACTGCTAGGGGTGTGGGTAGTAAGAGTGGAAATTCTGCAGCATCAAGTGCTAACATTGCAAATTTAATACTCGAAGGTAGTAGAGAAAGTACTAAATCTCAGCTGGAGGGCAGTAAAAAATCAGATGAAATAAAAAAAGAGGAGTGGAGAAAGCTAATTGAAGAGGATAGCTCTGAAAAAACTATGGAGGAAATTCAATCAGAAATTAGGGATAAGCTAAATAGAAAAGTTGAAATTTCTTTTGGAAATTGGCCAGGAAATCAATTTTTTACCATGGAATATCCAGGACAAACAGCGGTAGTTAAGATCAATCGTGACCACCCTTTCTTTACGGAGATGTATGATGAATTAAGAACAAACAAACAAGATGAAAAATCTGTATCTGCCCTTGATTTAATGATGATGGCCTTTGCAAGAATGGAGGATGAAATGTTTGATAAGATTGAATTTGACGAAATTAGAGAAACTTGGGGAAAATATGTTAAAGAATTTTTAAAACAACAAAGCAGGATAAGCAACTAATCAGTAGAAACGTATTCTTTCGGAGTGAGATTTTGGAACACTAATTTCGATGTCTGTGTATTTTAAAAATTTAAGATAATTATAAAAATTCTTTTGAAGGTCTTTCACCTCTCTTCTGTAAGGTCTTGGATCATCATAAAGTGCTTCATGTATCAGTGAAGATAATTCTCCAAAAAATATTCCATCTGACCTATCCTTTAATTTTTTCTCTAGCCATAGGAATGCATTAGACCTCCTAAAATTTTCGAAAAGTATTTTTTTTCGGTTTGCTTCATCACAATTGATTAGATTAAACATCTCAAGATCATGTAGTTCAAATTCATCTGCTTCAACCAATGAAACTTTACAAACATTTTCTGGATCAGCAAATGGAAAACTATGAGTCCATAAATTTTTTATCTGTGGGTTCAGTAATTTTTTTAGATCATTAGGGAATTCTGTTGTATTAATTTTTTCTAATGGTGGCTGCTCATTAAGCCATTTACTTAAAGAATTAAATATTTCATCAGTTACCTCAATAGAGTCATTAATGATTGAATTTATAGATTTAATATCGGGCTCAACAGGACTTACGCATAATCCTATTTCTTTATTTGAAACAGGAACTAAACTCATTCCTTTACCAGTTAAGTTTGGAGATCCAACAAATAAGTATTTTCTATCAATTAATATGATTTTAGCATGAAGATCGTCTAATATTTTTATTTCCCATCCATTGTTCTTAGCAATTTTATATGATGCCAAATCAGAAGCACCTGAATGAAGATCAGACCCTTTCCATCTCACAATAATGGTGCACTTAATATTTTTATCTTTAATTTGATTCTCAAACCACTCAATTCCAGTTTTAGTAATAAAAGCTGAAATTAAAATTACATCTTCTTTTGCATTATTTAATTCTCGAGCCACTATATCCCTAAAAGTTTCAGTTCCAAGTAATGATGTGCGGTTGGTTGCGAAAGCTAAAGGGCTATTAGACATACTACTTATGACAAATTAAACAGGAGCTGGATACGTCATCTCCATAAACTTCTTCAATATCAAGTTTTTTGGTATCTTCATTTAAGAAGGGGTTTCTAGCTAAACGTTTGGCTTTTAGCTTTTTTTCACGCTCAAGACGCTTTTGAAAATCTTCTTCAATTTGCTTTGCTCGCTTTGGAGCAACTAGTTCATCTAATGTAGTTCCTTGCACCCAAGTAAATGGTGAGTCATGATCTAGGGCTGTTTTTTCTAATTTTTTAGCTCTTTCGAAGGCTTCTGGGTGTTCTCTTGATAATCTAACCCACTCTATTTTCTGTTGAAAAAAACAAAATGTACAACCGCTTCTCGAGCGCCAACGATAATAACCCGGTAAGCCTAACCCGCTATCATCTAATATTTGTGATACTTTTTCGCGATCAATATTATCTTCCATAAATGGAAATTTTACTTTTACATCCTCATTGCTCGATTTATAGCCCAGTCTCTTTTCATCAGATCTTATAGCAACGTAACTAATGACTTCTTCGCCTGCATCAAGAAATGTCTTAATCCATTTCTCAAATGGTTTTAGCTTCATTTCAATAGTACACCAACGTGCTGTCGCACTAGGTAGAAAATTATTATAGCGATGCATAAATTTTTCAAATTCTGTTTTACTGCCTTCACGTTCTTCATCTATTTGATTTAGGCGTGCTATAGGCTTACCAAGATAAGCTTCTAATTTATCAAGATATTCATAAACCTCTTTTAATTCCTCGCCAGTATCAGTAAAAAAATAACTTACTTCCATCTCTGGATAGGTATCACGCATATATATAGCTAGCGCTGAACTATCTTTACCACCTGATAACCCTAATACATGTCTAGTTTTTTTCACTTGCCACCTCTTCAAATAAGTTTAATTGTTCTTTTTTTTCATCTTCTATAGATTTTAATATCTCTATTGCTACCGCTATTTTTTCATCCTTACTCATATCGCTTGGTATCTTCTGAATACTGTTGCGTGCTACAGTTTTTATTCTCTGCTCTTGCTCAGTATCTAGATCTAATAATTTAGTCATATTTTTAAACTGATTATCTTGACTAATAACAATATCTACTAAGTACGCATTTTTAAAATCACCAAATGTAGACGCAGTTTCACTTTTATTATAAGTTGCTATCAATCTCTCCATACGTTTAAATTCATTAACGTAATCAACTAATTTTAATTTAGCATTACTAAAGTCACTATCCGTCCAATTATCAATTGGTTTTTCTGAAACATAAGTTAACACTTGCTCCAGTGTTTCTTGTTCCGTTACACCTTCAAGTAATCTGGCAGCAAAAGTATTATTAATACCTTCCATATTTAAAAGCTTATTGCATCTCGATTGAATCTTTTTTAGCCCTCCAATTGGATTTTCATAATCAAATAGTATAACTAAATTGTTATTCATGCTCTGTATCATTTTATCATAGGCATTGTCGAGTTGGGCCCATAAACTGGATAAAACTGATATAAATTGATCAATTTTCTTATCATTTAGCTTTTTATCAAAGTCAAAAGTCTCTCCTAAACAAATATTTGGAAGTTCAGTAAATAGCAATTCATAAGGGTTTTTTGTGCTTACCAGGGCCTGCCTAAGAGCTTGGGCATTTTTGTCTACCTTGTTTAATGACCTTGTTCTTCGAACAAAAGCTGGCAATTGATAAGCTGCATTTACTAACGGCTTACAAATTTCTAAAACACTGTCAGAAGTTATTTTTTGTTTAAAGCTACCATTAACAAACTCTCTTGTTTTAGCAATTAATAATTCCTGTTTTTTATCTAAATCTATTTTTTGAATAAATACTAGTTCGGGTGAGAACATCATTTTCTCAATAAAAATTTCATCAATATTTGGCCTAAATACATTTTCTTCATAGATTGCAAATTCATCAATTCTCGCAAGATAAAAAGCAATTAGCAGAATTGGCATAATTCCTTTTTTTATACCATAAGGCGGCTGACTCCATAGCTCATAAATCTCAGTGACAGACTTTCGCTGCATATTATCAAGTATGTCGTTTAAGCTTAAATAAGTTGCGGTTAGTGAAGATTCTTTTTTGGGCTTAATAAACTTCCACTCACCATTAATCTTTTTATGTAAGTTTTCTTCTTTAAGTAAACTCAAATAAAAACTCATCTCTGGCGGATTGCCAATAATACCTAAATCCTCTTGATCAAAATTTTGTGTCATGCGAGCTATTAATTTAGAGCGACCTGAAACAGCAATAGTACTTGGTTGATCACGGTTAATTAATTCATTTTTAATTTTTGGAGCTGATAAGTATATTTGATCAGAAATTTCCGAACAGACAACTGATAACGGCTGTCCTTTTTGTTTTTTGTTTTCATAAATCCATGACGCATCATCAAATGCAATGTTTAATAGTTCTTGTAATCGATTTATAGATAGACCTAATCTTGACTCAAATTCATTTTTTGCCACACGGTCATCATTGATAGCTTCATTAGTAATTAGTGTTCGTTTTAAAGCAGCAATCTCTAAGGCTAAGTCTGCTATTGCTTGGCCTGTAGTAAAATTAGATTCTCCATAAAGCATTGCAATTTCTGTACTTTTATTTTCTAACTCAAGTTCTTTCAGTTTTGACGTAAATTGTTTTGGGGTGTCATTTTTATCTGGAACAAATAATAGAAACAAACCAGAGATATCTTCTATTAAATTAAAATTTGTTAAATCATTTCCTAATTGCTTAAAGTGATCGATGGAAACAATACGTCTTTCAAACCATCTTAGGGATCCGGTAGTATAAAAGTGGCGCTTTGGAACTACGGGTCGCAATAGTGGGATTTCATTGAGAATAATCTCCCAATCCCAGTTAATCTGGGCTTTTTGTAGCTCTACCTCATTATTAATATCAATATCACTACCCTCAAATAAGCGGTATTCATTCTGACTCTTACGAAACAAGATTATACTTTTTCCTTCTAATTCTTTAATTACTGATGCGAGTTTCTCTGGAGCAATAATCTCAAGCATTTTTTTGCTTGCCGTGATACCGCTCTTACGTCCAAATAATTCAATTAAGGCCATGGCTTTAATTAAATTTAAGGCTGATTGATTGTCTAATTGATCGGCGCGGCGAATACATTCTTTAACCTCTGCATATGCATGTGCCATCGAACTAGCTACGATAGTACTCTCATAATTTAGCTCAAGATAATCCCACAAGTCTGCAGCTGAGTAATTTTGTCCTTGCTCCCCATCAAAATCATTTTTAATAAAATTGGCAAACCCATGTGGTTCACTTGATGCTAAGAATGTAAATAACGAGCGTTCATTCTGGCCAAACTTTTCTTTTGCAACTGGCCCTAAGATCAGTGTTGCCAGTGGACTCATTGGATAACACGCTATTAAGCTTTCATCTAAATTATCTCTAGTTTTAAATCTACCTTTGCTAATTTGTTTAACGATAGCAGAACATGCATCAAGAAACTTTTTATTTGGTGCTAATGGAATTTTACCTTTCAAAGCTCCGGCGATTAAGTCAACACTTTGCTCAAAGCCTAAATTAAATAAAATATTTTCAAATCGTCCTTGTATTTTAGTCCATTCAAGTTGAAACGCGCTTGATTGACTATGTGCAGCATAATCTTCAAATGATTGATGAAGAATATTGATAAACATCAGTTCATGTCCTAAATTAGTTTTAAGCTTAGTAAATACTTCAGCGATCTCTTGAAAAATAAAAATATCTCCATCTGATTGTGCGGCAAACTCTAAGTATTTTCCCATCTCATCTATAACTAAAATTAACCCAGAATTATTTTTATTTAAATAAGTAGAAAGTTCTTTGAGCTTATCCATTATTCCTGCTGTGCTTACTTCAGTAGAAACCTTGATATTCTTTGAAAACTTTAAAGATGATACTTTTATGGCACTGTCTATGCTTTGTGCCATATCGACTAAACAGTCACTTCTTTTACCTACAATTTTAATCGAAAACCATTGTCTTTTGATATCAGGCAAAATCTTTTTAAATTCTTGTTTTCTTGATTTAACTAGTCTTTCTAAGCAAACTTCTCGAGTTTTCTTGTCACTTGTGAGCAGCTGATCAAGAATTATAGCTAAGCTACTCTTACCAGAACCATAAGGCCCTGTGATCGTAAAGGCAGTCTGATTATTGGCATAAGATTTAAATAGGTGTGCAAATGTATTTTTGGCAGTGTCGTGAAATACATAACTTTCAATAGTTTCAATAGAATGTGAGCTATCAATCCTTGCTGATCTCGAGAAATTTTGATTAATCGTAAAATTAGCAAAATGCATTATGCTGCACTCCTAGTCTTTGCTCTACTAGTATAAATATTTTTTAATAATGATTTATAATTAATATCTCTTAGGATTTGAATTTGCTTTAATCCTCCTACACCATCAGTAAATTTAAATTCAGAGTCATCATCATTTTCTAAATTTTCTAAATATTCAGAAAGTGCTGCCTCAGTTAAACAAAACACTTTTGCTGGAGAGCCTTCACCATACAAGAGATTATCAAATGAAATAAGTCCAGTTGCAGAGTCTTGTTGTGCACAAAATTCTGATAAAGCAAAATTAAATACAGCTAATGAAAGAGACGGCTTAGTACCACGTTGAATCTCATAACTCCCCTCTGTTAGTCCAGCTGATAAAATATTTAATTCTACAAGCGGACATTCTAATGAGTCTTCTGAAATAACTCCTTTTTTATTTAAGCTGTAAGTATACATTCTAAAGAAACAATGAATATCTCGCTCAATTGTATTGAGTGATACCTTGTTCCAGATGGTATTAAATTGTTCTAGTAATTTTTTTTTATTTAGTCGAGTAGTCTGCAAATGATTAAAAATATAATACCAAGTAGTTAGTTCTGGGTTTGAGCAGATTTTCCAGTGCAGCAGCCATAGTGTTTGAGAGCTCTCTAAATAACGGTCATGTTTTAGAAGAGCTTGTCCAAACTCGGTTAATTCAAAGTCATGTGTAATTAAATCTAAAACTACGCCCCAGTGTTTGATTGATTTAGTCATGTTGGCACCTACGCCAAATTCAACCATTTGGTCCATCATGGAATATGTTTTTAGATGTTGTGAGCCTTTTTCTTCGATGGATATCAATAGTTTAGATAGCCACAAATACCTGAACGGAAAAGTTTCATGTCCACTAAACTTCGGTTTATATGACTTTTCGCCTAATCTTCCTTTAATCATAACTAAAAATACTCACTGGTGATCACCACCAGTATAATATATTATTTTATGAAAATAAGCTTATATTGTGTTTGTCCACAAGAAAAAGACATTATGAAGCAAAGAGAATAATTTTAATGAGTTACTTAAAACGGCCGATTTTCCTTGATTCACAGAGTACTACGCCTTTAGACCCTAAGGTTTTTGAGCTGATGCAACCATACTTTATAGAAAAGTTTGGCAACCCTCACAGTCATCATAAGTATGGCTTAGAGAATCAAGCTGCTATAAATATTGCTCGACAACAAGTTGCCGATTCGATTAATGCCGACCCTGAAGAGATTATTTTTTGTTCAGGAGCAACTGAGGCTAATAATTTTGCTATTACTAGTTTAACAGAGATTCTAGATAAGCATAAAAAAATTATAACTTTAGAAACTGAACACAAATGTATTATTGAAAGTGCATCTTATGCAGCAGACTGTGGTATCGAGGTGGTTAAATTAAAAGTAAATGCTGATGGAGTATTAGATTTAAAAAATCTTGATGCCGAGCTTAAAATTAAGCCTGCAATAGTTTCAATTATGGCTGTTAATAATGAAACAGGTGTAATTCAAGATATGGCATCTATTGGTGAGCTATGTGAAAGATATTATTCTTATTTACATACCGATGCCGCTCAAGCTATTGGACGTATTCCATTAGATGTTAAAGAGATGAATATTATGGCTATGAGTATTAGCGGTCATAAATTTTATGGACCAAAAGGTATTGGAATATTTTTTATTGATCGTACAATTAAAAACTTAATCAAACCTTTAATTAGAGGTGGTGGACAAGAATTTAGACTTAGGTCGGGCACGCTTCCTACTCCACTGTGTGTTGGCATTGGCCACGCTATTGAGCTTGCAGTTAAGAATATACAATCTGACCAAGCTACTTGCTCAAAATTAAATAATTTATTTTTAAATAAATTAAAAGATTCTAATCCAGAAATTAAAATTAATGGATCAATCAATAAAAGAATTAAAGATAATTTAAATATTAGAATCCCTGGTATATATTCAGAGCAATTGATCGCTAATGTTCCAGAGGTAGCTTTCAGTACAGGCTCTGCTTGTACTTCAGGTCAAATTGAAACTTCTCATGTTTTACGTGCAATGGGATTGGACGATAAACAAGCTCGTGAATCTTTTAGAATTTCTTTTAATAAAATGCTTAGTGAGAAGCAGGCTTTTGATGCGGCCGATTTTATAATCAGAGGTTGTTCTAAATTAAGAAATATTTAAATTTCGATATTTACAAAAATTACAGTTGCTACTTGAATCAGGTAATCCAGGTTGAGCAAGAATTGAAACTACTTTTTCAACATACCTCAAAAATTTTTGATCATCTATTGGTACCTCAAACCACTTCGCGTTATGTAAAATATTATAAGTATCATTGCTACTCTTAGTCATCGAAGCTGGTTCAAATACAAGTAGACCCATTCTAGTAATGGGTGCCAAGCCTGGCTTATCAGGTCGATTATTTTCTAATGCATATTTATACGCATGCAGTTGAGTACTGTAAGACCACACTAAACTATCTTTAATTTTTGATGTCTTAAAGTCAATAATTGCATAACTTCCATCATCTAACTCGAGAAAGGCATCACCTTTACCAGATATGAAGCAATTCATATTTGGGTCATCAAATTCAATTAATTTAGACTCTAAAAATTTATCTCCAGGTCCTTTTATAAATGTTCCAGCGGGAATATCTTTCAACACCTCACTGGTATGCTGTCCAGTAAAAAAGTTTTTATGGATGCTATCAAACTTTGAAAAAACTCCTGGAAATGAACCTGGTTGAGTAATTCCATCTTTTATATCTAAACAATAACATCTTTGACAATTATCAAAGCCAAAGTGAAATTTTGAAGGACTTAGTTTCCAGGGCGCTGATTTAGACATGCATTATCATATTTTATTTATTAATATTTTACATCTACAATATATATTTATTATCTGCTGGAGTTAAGGCTCCTGCCTACCTTGTCCCTGCTTATCAATATTTTCTATTTAAAGTTAAGACTCATATCTTATTAAAGGTATCTTTTAACATTTACTCCATTGTTTGATCTTAACCATAGACTTGCAACCGCAGGTATCAATTTCATTAATTTTGTTTTGTTAAAGTAAATTAATCTAAGTTTAACAATAAACTCATAAGGATTATAATCTACATTATCAATTGAGGCTGCTTCTTGAATCGTTATATCTTCATATGTAGATCCAGTTGAAGGATCATTTATAATTCTTATCATTTCGTGTATCTTTTTATTATATATAATAAATTCATTAGCTTTGACTATCTTCTTTTTATAAGAAGAAGAATTAATCATCTGGCTGTTAATTTTAATTGGGATATTAAAATTTTTTCTTAAAATTTCTTCAAGATAAAGTAGTGAATCATGTGCATCATATTCCCAGTTCTCAAGCATTGCTTCATAGATTATCTTAGGATCTTTAAGAAATTTTTTATTAGCAAAGTCTAGTGCAAACATATTTGATTTTACTGCAGCAAGCACCACATCTTTATCTTTCTTTAAGCTAGCGCTGGCATACTGAAGAGAAAAACCACCTCTAAAATTTTTTACAGCCTCTAAAACTAACTTCTTATTATTCTTAATTTCCTTGCTAGCAATTTTGAGTGGATGAGGTGGATATTCATAAAAACCTATTTCATTATCCCAATTTTTGAGAGCAATAAACATTATTTTTGGATCTTTTAGAAAACTAGAGTCAAAATATCTAATATATTGTCCATGAATTTCGGTGCACGATAAAGCTAATTTTTTATTTTTTCTATTTTTAGCATTAAGTTTTGTTTTTAGTTGACCTTCACCATCAATACTATTTTCAAAATCAAATAATATATCTTGGACCTGCAATGGGGAAAGTTTTTGTTTCTTAGCCATGATATTTACCTGCTTTTAAATCACCTTCGTGCTCCATATAAAAATCTTATCTCAGATATTAGTATTTTACTTCCCTAAAGTATAAGCCATCTGCAGGTGCAAGCGGCCCACATTTACTGCGGTCTTTTGCTTCCAGAGCTTGCTGAAAACGTTCTATATCCCAGAGTTCTTCACCCACCATTTTAATCGTGCCCACAATGGATCTAATTTGATGTTGTAAGAAAGATGGGGCCACAAAACCTAGGTAAATATTCTCATCTTGCCGAGTGATTTTACAGCTAGTTAGTGTTTTTAAGGCAGACTTTGACTGACAGTTAACTGAACGAAATGTAGTAAAATCATGCTTACCCTCAATAATAGGAATACAAGCTTGCATTTTTTCTAAATTTAAATTCTTCATGACTAACCACGCTCTACCCTTTTCAATTGATAGCGGTGAATTACGATTAATAATTCGATAAAGATATTTTCGTTCTTTGGCGTCAAA
>ENA-OSJC01002068-OSJC01002068.1-marine-metagenome-genome-assembly--contig:-NODE-2068-length-15541-cov-3.203246_pt1 | contig 15541 bp, 8 predicted proteins | sample MGYA00237885_ERZ534234 | MGnify/ENA primary metagenome ERZ534234 (study PRJEB26413, sample SAMN06343907) | marine metagenome | isolation source: coastal waters | place: Atlantic Ocean: West Antarctic... | reverse complement strand
TTTTACCGTCAATGACATCAATGCGCTGGAATCACTTTCATTGAGCATGCGTTATAATGACGGCTTTGTCGCCTATTTGAATGGAACACGCGTGGCATCCGCAAATGCCATCACGGGCACACCTGCGTGGGACGCATCGGCGACGGCAGCCCGGGCCTCGACCTCCGACGCTCTGATTCCACAATCGTTTAATCTGACCTCAAATACCGGACTTTTGATCAATGGATCCAGTAACGTTCTGGCGATCCACGGGCTGAATGTTTCTGCGGCGGACGACTCCTTCCTCGTTCTCCCGGAACTCACCGGTGGGGGACTGCAGGCGGGCGATCCGTTCTATTTTGATGATCCCACACCGGAGGGAATCAACAGCGCTCCATCGAGTCAGGGAAAAGTCGAGGATACGATTTTTACGCCGGCTCGCGGGTTTTACACAACGCCTCAGTCAGTCGCGATCACCACGACAACCGTCGGCGCGGAAATTCGCTACACCACCGATGGCTCGAAGCCGACAGAAACAAACGGCATGGTTTATTCTGCGCCGATCAGTGTGACGACGACGACCGTCCTGCGCGCCGCTGCTTTTAAGTTCGGCTTTGATCAGACCGATATCGACTCACACACCTATCTCTACGTCGACGATGTCATCCAACAGTCTGCCACAGCGCCTCCCGGATGGCCAACTGGGCCGGTGAACAATCAGGTATACAATCGCTATAATATGGCCTTCGGCGTGGTCAATCATAGCAATCCGGATCTCGGCGGCGTTGCGAGTACCACGGAAGCGTTGCAATCGATCCCGACGATTTCGATTTCGTTGAATCAGGACGGACTGACAGGAAGCAGCGGAATTTATTCGAATCCGGGAAGCCGCGGTCTTGCCTGGGAAAGGGAAGCATCTATCGAGTTGATTCATCCTCCGGGATGGGTCGATCCGGACGGAAACGCAACCGGTTTCCAGTCGCCGTGCGGATTGCGTATTCGCGGTGGTTTTTCACGGAGCACCAGCAATCCGAAACACTCGTTCCGAATTTTCTTCCGGGGAGACTATGGCAACGGTCGTCTCAATTATAAACTGTTCGGTGATGAGGGAGCGGACAACTTTGACAAATTCGACCTGCGCGGCCCGCAAAACTATTCATGGGCGTGGGGCGGACAGGGGCAGAACTCATTTGCGCGCGACACCTGGTCTCGTGATCTGCAGGGCGAGATGGGCCACCAGTATACTCGCGGGCGCTGGTATCATCTCTATTTAAACGGCGTCTACTGGGGCATGACCCAGACGGATGAAAGAGCGGAGGCGAATTACGCTGAGACCTATTTTGGCGGAACAGAACAGGACTACGATGTCGTCAAATCCTTCGGTGATGTCACCGACGGAAATAGTCAGGCATACGAGCGATTATTCGATAAATGGCTCGCTGGATTTACCACCACAAGTTCCTACTTTGAAGCTCAGGGAAAGAACAGCGACGGAACAATCAATCCTTCTTTCGAGCGCCTTCTTGATGCGGAGAATCTCATCGATTACATGATCATGACTTACTACACGGGTGATCGTGATGGCCCGGGTTCTCGTTACACTGGCACAAGGCCAAACAACTACTTCGGCATCTATGACCGCGTGAATCCAGATGGATTTAAGTTCTTCGAGCACGATTCCGAGCACTCCTTGGGAACGGGCGACAACAATATGGTCACGCCTTACAAAGGCACTACCACCAATTTCTCTGACTTCAATCCGCACGTTCTTCACCAGACACTCGCGGATGAAAATCTCGAATACATGCTGGAATTCTCAGATCGTATCGCGGAGCTTTGTTACAATGATGGTTTGATGACCGACCCCAATGGTTTGGCTCGTCTACAGCGGCGCGTTGACCAAATCGATCGCGCAGTGATCGCGCACTCCGCACGTTGGGGAGACTCCGGCACACGCAACCGAAACAACTGGCTGAGCGCGATCCAAAACATCGAGAATTTCATCACCGGACGCGTTCCAACAATGATCAGCCAGCTTCGCGCAGCCGACTGGTATCCTTCGATGAATCCGCCAGCATACAGTCAACACGGCGGTTACATTTCCAGCAGCCAGCAAATCTTGATTAGTGGTGGGCCGGGAGCGATTTACTATCGCGTTAATGGCGACGACCCTCGTCAGCAGGGCGGAGCAATCACGTCCGGCTCGCAAATGTTCCAAGGAAATTCAAGTTTGCAGTCGCTGGTTACGGCGGGATCAACCTGGAAGTATCTCGATAATGGCAGCAATCAGGGAACCGCTTGGCGTCAGCCTTCTTTCAACGACAACGGATGGTCTACCGGCACAGCAGTTCTCGGCTATGGCAACGGACAAAACCCCGAGCTCAGCTTTGGCCCGGACAGTGGGGACAAGTATGCCACCACCTACTTCCGGAAAGACTTCACCGTCACGGGTACTTCCGGATTCACCGGTCTGAATCTTGATGTGCTGCGCGATGACGGAGCGGTCATCTATTTGAATGGAAGTGAGATTGCCCGGACAGCGATGCCTGCCGGCACCATTACTTACCAAACCTATGCGAACCAAACCGCTGGTGGAGCTGATGAAACAACCTTCTTTACCTTTTCGATTCCCACCACAGCTCTGGTCGAAGGGAACAACACGCTGGCTGTCGAAATTCATCAGGCAAATGCAGGCTCCAGCGACATCAGCTTCGATCTGAGATTGACGGGTGAGATGGTATCGACACCAAATCCACTTTTACTCACTCAACCGGGAATCAATACCATCGAAGCCCGGGTTTTGGACAATGGCGAGTGGAGTGCCCTGACCAAGGCAACCTTCATCGTTGATACCGCCCCCGCTTCTGCTTCAAATCTCGTCGTTTCGGAAATCCACTACCGTCCGGCATCGCCAAGCGCTGCTGAGATCAACGCGGGTTTCCTTCAGCGCAGCGAGTTCGAATACGTCGAGCTGATAAATATCGGTGCGAGCCACATCGACCTCGCCAATGTGCAGTTTTCGCTCGGGGTGGTGTTTACCTTTACCGAAGATAATCCGTTCCGTGTTGTTGCTCCAGGCGAGCGTGTTCTTTTAGTCAATAACCAGGCCGCTTTTGAATTCCGCTACGGTATGGGACTCTCGGTAGCGGGGGTTTTTGGTGGCAGCTTTAGCAACGACGGCGAGCAAGTTATTCTACTCGATGCCAATTCGGCAACCGTGCATGACTTCTTCTATAACGACACGCCACCATGGCCTGACAGCCCGGACGGCGATGGCTACAGCCTCGTGTTGATCAAGCCAGCCAGTAATCCTGATCCGGCAAATGCATTGAGCTGGCGCAATAGCTCGCAGGTCGGCGGTAATCCGGGATCGACCGATGCCATAAGTTACGTCGCCTGGAAAGCAGCCAACGGCGTGCCATCTGATGACTCCGACGACGACATGGACGGCATCAAAGCGATTCTCGAATACGTTCTCGGCGGCGATCCGAATGCGCCGTCAGGCGGCATTTTACCAGTCGGTGAAGTAATGCCAGTTGAAGTTGCAACGGTCCTTGATGATTATTTGGTCATCGATATTCGCCGCCGCGCCGGAGCTGATGACGTGTCTGTCGTTGCTGAGATCAGCGATGATTTAGGCAATTGGTTAGAGACTCCAATCTTCATGCAATCCTTCGCCAATGGCGACGGCTCAGAGACCCTTCGCTTCCGCAGTGCAACGCCATTTAGCACCCAGCCAAGACAGTTTATCCGAGCAAAAGCCGCGCTGGAGTAACCTTGCCATGCAAACCAGCAGAGCATGAAGATCATTTCAGCCGAACAAGTTCACGCCTCACTGAGCTACCCGAAATTTATCGATTCACTGAATGATGCCTTCGCGGGTAATTACACCATGCCACCGCGCCAGGTGCTTCAGCTTGATGAAAAGCCAGGCAACCATGACGCATTTGCGATGCTGCCTTCTTGGAACGATGAAGTGATCGCACTCAAGGCATTCACCTACTTTCCCGGCAACTCACCACCCCACAGTAGCCTCTATTCACAAATCATGATCTTCGATCGCAAGGTTGGCACTCCTCTTGCGCTGATCGATGGAATTAGCATCACCGGTTGGCGAACAGCCGGCGTATCTGCCCTCGCCTCGCGCCACCTTTCTAGAACCAATTCTAAATCAATGCTGCTGATCGGCACCGGGAAACTTGTCCCATATTTGATTCGTGCACACGCCAGCGTCAGGGCGCTGAAAACGATTCGAATTTGGGGGCGTTCGCCAGAAAAGGCTGAGGCCATTGTTAAAAAGATGTCCTTCGAATTTCCGAACATTGCTTTTGAAGTCATCTCCGAACTGGCGAGCGCTTGCTCAAAATCGGACATCATCGTTTGTGCCACCGGCAGCGCCGACATCATCGTCCATGGCGACTGGATTCAGCCCGGCACCCACACCGATTTTCTTGGCAACCACCATGCAGATAAACGCGAGTGCGATAGCGCGCTCGTCAATCGCTCCCGTGTCTATGTCGATAACAAGGCGAACTGCTTTAAAGAGGCTGGAGAAATCCTCGTTCCGGTCAGCGAAGGCACCTTTTCCACCGATCAAGTCATTGGTGAGCTCTCCGACCTCTGCCGCGAGTCAGTTCCCGCGCGGATCAATGAAGAAGAGATCACTCTCTTCAAATCTGTGGGGTGCGCTTTGGGAGATCTGTGTGGTGCTCTCACCACATGGCGCGCCAGCCAATAAGACCTCGCTGGCGCTCTATGCTCCTTGCCCTTTTCTTTTATGGATCACGAGTGAACTGGTAAGATTACGGCACCGCCTGGCCGTCGATTCTAGTTGGGACGTCGGTTGACTTCGGGCAGGGGAACGATCACTCTTTTACCCATGGCCGACCTTTCCCATTTCGATGACGCCAACCCCGCTATCGTCATCCCTGATCTCAAACTGGTGGGAAAGACCGGTGGCAACTCCGATTTTTAGGCATGAAAGCTCTCATCCTCACCGGCGGAAAATCTACCCGTATGGGAACCGATAAAGCCTCTCTCAAGATTGGTGGCGTCACCCAGCTCGATCGTATTCTTTCCCTGATCCGCCCTCTTACCCAGAAAATCTACCTCTCGATCGCTCATCCCTCCCTGAATCAATCAGGCTGCGATATTCAGCGTTCTCCTCATGATCTTCGCCCTCTCGCCGATCTCGAACCATCGCCCGGTCCCCTCGGCGGACTGCAAGCCGCTTTCAATGATGACCCTCGTTCACCCTGGCTCATCATCGCCTGTGACCTCCCGCGGCTTGGACTAAGCGATTTGAAAGAGCTAATGGATCACCATGATTCCCAAAAAGACGTCACCTGTTTTCTTAATCCGCTCGACAATCAGCCCGAGCCCCTCTGCGCAATCTATTCGCCAAGTGCGTCAGCGAAACTGGATAAAGTCATCGCCGTCAACCAACGCTGTGCCCGCCGTTTCCTGACCTCTCTCGACCGCATCGAGCTCACTCCCTCTGATCCTCAGGCCTTTCTCAACATGAACCGTCCGGAACAACTCGCTGAACTGGAACATCTCGACCAATACGGAGCTGTCGAAAAAACGATTACGGTGGAGTACTTTGCCAAGCTCAGCGAGGAAGCGGGAACCGAATCCGAGGATCTGCGTACTTCCGCGGCCACCCTTGCTGGTCTTTGGGACGAGGTTCGCTTAAAGCACCACTTCACCCTCGATCTCCCTCACGTCAAGCCCGCCCTCAACAATGAGTTCGCCTCGTGGGACACCCCGCTCGCCAACGAACAAACTATCGCCTTCATGCCCCCCTTCGCTGGTGGTTAACATGGCGGAGACCTAAAGTTTCTCCACTCATTCGCAAATTTCATGTTCTCGATCCAAGACACCGCCCTCGACCTCTCTGCCCTCCGCTCCGACATGGCCGACCCCGCCTGCGGAGCCCTCGTGGTCTTCGAGGGCCTCGTTCGCAATCACCACGAAGGTCGCCACGTCACCGAACTCCGCTACACCCATCACCTGATCCTCGCACAGAAAGAGGGTGAGCGCATTCTTGCCGAGACCATGGAAAGATTTCCAATCACCAAAGCGGTCGCCGTCCATCGCATCGGGGCCCTGGACATCGGCGATTGCGCGGTCGCGACCCTTACCACCTCGCCCCATCGCGAAGCAGCCTTCGATGCTAATCGATTTCTCATCGATTCCATCAAAGCCCGTGTCCCCATCTGGAAGCAAGAAAGCTATACTACTGGCGAAGTTGAATGGACCTCACCCTGTCCAAACTGCGGGCCGGTCGCCCATTGATTTCCCCGCCCTTTCAAAGATTACCGCTTCAGATAGATCATCTCTGTCAAACTCTAGAGCAGAGATCAACTCTCACGCGAGTGTAGTAGAGATTCTGGGTTGAGGGTGCCGTAAAACGGGCAATCTAGGGCTTGAGACTGACGCTGATGCGGTGGAATTCGGTGGCGTTTTGGCTGCGGATGGTTTTGCGGAAGCCATCGACGGAGAAGGTCGGGATGACGGTCCAGTTGATGAGGTTTAGCGATGTTTCGAGTGAGACGTCGAGATCGTCCCGGTGAAGAGAGTCGGGGTAGTTGAGGATGGCGGTGTTTCCATTGTGAGACACGGAGAGGGGCTGGATGAAGCCTGGGATGGTGGGGTCTGAATCGAGGGCGTATTCGAGGAGGTTGCCTAGTTGGTCACCATCGTCGTCTCCGTAGGGGTCTGTGATGTTAAATCTGGTCGCCCAGCTGTTGTAATTGCCGCCGGAGAGAAATGAACCTGGGCTGGCGGCGGTGGCGGCCCAATTGATGAAGTCGTTTCCGTAATCGCTCTCGATGATCTTGGAGAGAGCGAGGCCGGTGTCATCCGCTCCGATGTCCCAGGGGAGATCGTCGTCGTAGTTGACCCGGTCGACGCGGACGTAGCTGAGTACGCCGGAGGAATCGAGGGGCCCAGGGCGGTCGAGTTGGAGAGTTTCACCGCCGTTCGAGAGTTTCCCGGAGGTCCATTGCATGACTAGGGTGCCGGGTTGAGGGATAAATTCCGAGTTAAAGGCAGCGACGTTCTGTGTGAGAATGAGTCTCTCTCCCGGGGCAAGCGTGACTGGGGAGGAGGCAGGAAACTCAAAGACGATTCCATCGGCGATTCGCCATCCGGCATTGCGGGCGGTGTCGTAGAGGTGAGTCGGAGCACTGCTAATGTTGAGGAGTTCGAAGTATTCCGCGGCGGAGTTTCCGGCAGGGGCATACATGATTTCAGAGATGACAATCGGGCCGCTTTTTGGAGAGGAATTTTGGGCGGACTGAGTGGGATTTTGTTGCGCAACGAAGTTGTAACTGTCACTACTCTTTTTATAATAGTAGCCGATTGTTTGGCCTTCAAGAGAGGGGCCAAAGTTTTCTTTGAAGCGGTACTGCGTGAGTTGGTCGTTGGCGGCTGAGGTGAGATGGACGGTTTCTCCAGTGTCGCTGAGGGCGAAGCCTTCGAGACGATTGGGATCGGGGCTGGTGGTGCCAAAGTTGGAATCCTCGTAGAAGGTCAGGAAACTGTTGGCGGCAATGACGGTGCCGCCGGGGAGTCGGTATTTTTTTAACTCTGATCCGTCATCGCTGAGGAACCAGCCGCTGATGTCGATGTCCTCATTAGTACGGTTGTAGAGTTCGATCCAATCGGTGAGGTCTCCGGAATTGGCGAGGACTTCGTTGATGACCACAGAGCCAGTGGTGATGAAGGGGTAGTCGTCGGGCGAATAGGTGTAGTGTGCTCCTATGTCGGCGCGGGAGCCGTCAGGGTCGGCTACGTGAGCGGGGTCACCGGAATTGATGGCCGGAGAGCTTGCTTGAAGTTCGAAGTTAAGGGCCTGGGCGTCGACGAAGAGCGGGTCGCTGAAGAGGTTGTTAGGGCCGTCTAGCGGGAGGGTGTTGCTGAGGCTGTAGGAGACGGTGAGAGTGGAGAGCGAGTCCACGGTGGCAGGTTGATCGCAGTCGGTGAAGATGCAGTTGATAACGGTAGCAATGCCTCCGCCGGAACCGAAATTTTTCTCGAAGACGGCGACGGCCTCGGCGCAATCGACGAAGGTGTTCTGGTCGATGAGGATGGTGGATCCGGTGTCCTTGACGCCCACGCCCTGAGCGCAGCCAACGATGAGGTTGTTGCGAAGGATGACGGTCGAGCCCTGGCCCACCGAGATGCCTTTGTCGGAGTTGTAAAAGATGGTGTTTCCTTCGATGAGGCAATTGACGCACTGCTCGCCAGTGTCGATGCCGTCGCTGTTGAAGCCCTGGAAATTGTAGATGCGGCAGTCTTTGATAATACCGTCGATCACACCATCGTAGTCGATGGCATCGGTGTCAGGGGAGGTGTTTCCGGTGAAGGTACAGCGGAGGGTTTCGGCGCTTCCTTGTTTGACGTTGAGACCGTCACCGGTGAGGGGGATGGCGATGATTGAATCGCTGAGAAGGAGTGATCCTCCCCGGAAAAAGAGGGGGCCACGGGAGGCTCCGATGTCGAGGAAGTCGATCACGACATCTGCATCGAGTCCGGAAATAGCGGAGGGGTAGATGTTGGCATCGACGCCACGGGAGGCGTCGCGAAGGACGAGGTGGGTGATGATGGATTGGGTGGTGGGTTGCTCGAATGAGGCGCCTCCCCAAGTGCTTCCGTGGCGGCCCTGGAAGGTGATTTTTGAGGCGGCGGTTCCTCTGACGAGAAGGGTGCCGATGACTCTGAGATTCACTCCTTGCTGGAACTCGAGGACGACGCCGGGTTCGAGGGTGAGGGTGACGCCTGCCGGAACGATGAGATCGCTGGTGACGACGTAAGGTGAATTGGCGGCGGAGAAGGTGGTGTTTGAGCTAAGGGTTCCGGAGGTCCCGGTGGAGGAATCGGCAATAAAATGCGCAGTGATTGTTTGATCGGTGGGAAGGACGAAAGTAGTTTTAGAATCGCCGGTGATTCCGGTCCAGTGGTCGAAGCGATAGCCGGGGGCGGGGAGAGCTTCGATGGTCGCTTCGATGTTTGGGAAGAGAGCCAGGGTTTGTGCTGCGACGGGAATACCGGCGACGCGGAACGAACCTTCTCCAGTTTTGTTGAGGTTCGAGGAGAGGGCGTCATCGAGGTTTAACTCGTTGGCAACTTCAGCAAGGAAACCATTCGCGCGATCGCTGGCGAAATTCTTCATGCGGTCAAGGGAGTTTTGATATTCATCAATCCGGGGACGGCCCCAGCGGTCGAGTTGACGTTGGATTTCGGGGGCGGTGGCTCCGCCGAGGGTCTCGATCAGTCCGTGGACGCGGTTTTGCGAAAGAGTGGAAGCCATCAGAGCGGCACTGCGTTGGGCTAGTCTTGCCCGAAAAAGAGGACTGTTGGCGAGATGCTGGGTCGTGGTTTCTCTGTCGATCAGATCGGCGAACCGAGCAGAGTTCGAGGTATTGCCAAATGTCCGGTCCATGTCCGGGATGAACCAGCGCCACTTGGAGCCCGGGCGGTGGTCGCGCCACCATTCGCGGTTGCCGCCCCAACTGGAATTTCTCCCGTAACTTTCCGCGATCACGAAGTCAATGAGGCTGTCGATCTCAATGCGGGATTCGATAATAGCCCATATTTGTGGGTCGTTCACATCGTTTGAAGAAATGAATGAGTAGAGGGCGTCCCAATCATCGCGGGTGCCGTTGTCGGCGCCACTTTGGCCGGCGATGATTCGATCATACGCGCCATCGTTGGTGCCGTATTCTTGGAAGAACCAATTATCATCCCAGCGGTCACGGATGTTGTAGTGTCCCCAGTATTCGCCATTGACGAAGAGGACGGCGGAGCGAATGCGGTTGGCTTCGACCTCCATTGTTTCCTTGGTGAGAGGTTCAAAAATTCCATCAGTGAGTCGAGCTTGCGACCAATCGTCGCCTCCCTCGCGAATGGTGAGGGCGGTGAATTGCGGGATGCCGGAACCGGGGAAGAGGTCGTAGGTGATTGCATCATCGCCATACTTTCCGCGAGTGGCGAAGTTGAACGCTTTCTGGGCGTGGGAGGCCCAGTTGTTTTCACCGCCGAGGCGAAATCCTCCGTTTACGGCGAAGCCCTCGCTGCCATCGACAGGGAAGAACTCGAGGTGGCCAGGAGCGTCGACTCCCTTGTGGACGTTTCCTCCAGCTGCATTTCTGGCTCCGTAGATACCAATCTGGGTTCCAAAGAGAGTTTCTGGCGGCGCGGAGAGGGAGAGGACGGGAAGGCCGCTGGTAAAAGATTCTCCGATCAGGTAGGTGCTGGTGACAATTTCACCAGCAACTTTTCCTGGTTCAAAGACGCGTGCACGGACCACAGTACTTTCGGTCAGCTCGAATGGTGCGGAGTAGAGTGAAGATTCAACGTTGGGATTTGAGCCATCGAGCGTGAAATAAATGTCACCGGCGGCGGAGATTGACACGCTGACGGAGTCCGGGAAGAGGCCGGCGGCGGGTGAAATTTCAGCGGAGGCGCTTTCCTCCCGGAGGGAGGTGACGGCAGGGCCGGAATTAGGAGCTTCCGGGGTGGGTGAAGCATAGTTGACCCATTGATCCGGTTTTGCCGGATTTCGGCCGATCGAGACGTCACTGACTTGGGTTGCGAAAGGGATTTCATCGATTAACTCGAGGGCTTGAAAGGTGTAAGTTTCAACAGAAAGGTCGAAGAGCATGGCCGGGGAGCGGGCACTTGATTGGTGGACCTCCACCGCGATGGAGTTGTCTCCAGCGACCAGGTTGGTATTGTCGGCGATTAGAAATATCCTTCGAGTAGCCCGGCCTAAACCGGAGGTCTCATCGGTGGCGAGTGTGGTCGAATCGATGGCATTCGAGGGGAGATTTTCCCGTGCGACTTCCACGCCGTTAATGTAGATCACGGCTCCGTCGTCGGAATCAAGAGTAAGGCGGAGACCGGCGACGCCCGCCGGGTCAGCGATGTCGAAATTTGAACGAAAATAGCTCGTGATTATCTTGTTTGAAGAGTCGCCTCCGAAGTCGATGAGGGTGAGCGTTGGGTCAGTATTAAAAGCTCCATTGAAGTAGCCCATGGGGCTGTTTCCAGTGGACCAGGCAGAATCATCAAAGTCGTAGTCAGCCCAAGTGGGATCAGGTTCGCTGTTGTCGGCGAGGTATGACCAGTTCTTGCCCTGGGTTTCGGTTCCGTAATCCCTCTGTCTGAATCCGGAAAACCCTGTGATGGTTGAGGTGAACTCAAAAAAGAGATCCTCGCTTTGGGCGGAGGCTTGGTGGAGCTCAACAGCGAAGATGTTTTCACCGCGAATGACGAGGTCATTCGGGAGTTCGATGGTCTTCTCGGCGATTGCACCGTAGGATCCGACCTCGTTTTGTGCATTGCTTCCGTGGGAAATACTGTTTCCAAGATTGAGACGGTCCAGTTCCTGGCCGTTGAGGTAAATGATCGCTCCGTCGTTGTAGCGGAAGGTGATACTGTGATCGCCAAAACTGAAGAGGTTTCCCGGGATAGTGAATTTTTTTCGGAAATAGGTCGTGATGGGTTTACTTGCGGGATCGTCGCCGAAGTCGATTTGCGTGACGAGGTCCGGTAGAGCTGGCGCGAGGTATCCGAAGCGTGCGGTATCAGAAGACCAAGAGCTGTCATTGAATCCCGGGGTCTTCCATGTCTCTGCCGGCGGGGTTGCGGCATCGTAGTATCTCCAGGTCGAGGCGAGTGGGAGTGGAAACTGATAGTCGCGAACCGTCCGGTGGAGAAAGAGGGTTTCTCCTGAGGACGAGAGTTTGAAATTGGTGTGATGTCTGATGGTGGTGTAGCTGGAACGCGGCCAATATTCGCGCTGATACGATTCGCCTTTGCCGACGTCAAAACCGTCGGCGAAGACGGCGAGATATTCATCCGCTGCGATGGTGGAACCGTAGGGGAACTGCCATTTGGTGGGAGTGTCGGGGTCATCGCTGAGATAGTAGTCGGTGAGCGATTGGGTCTCCGGAGACGTGTTGTGGAGTTCGATCCAATCGGGGTAATCGTCGAAGTCGGCGACGTCCGGGAACGACCGCACGTTTGAAGCCATTAATTCGTTGATGCGGACCTGGCCGTGGGACGAAAGTGAAGATAGGAGGAAGGCGAAAACAGGAATGACTCGCATCGACAAAGTTGACACGATCGATGTAAATCCGTCAAATCCCCAGAGTATTAAGTTTTATCACTAAAAAGCAATAGAAGGTCCTTGGAGTGACGGTGGACTGTTGGATGGAATGGTGTTGGAGGTCTCCGTATACCGACAGTGGTAAGTTGGTTAAGGTGGTCCAGATTCTCCGGTATCGCTGGCCCTTTCTTTTGGTGGTCGCGAGTAGTGGTGTCCTTCTTTTTGAGATGGGCGCGGCTCTGGGGATCCTTGCTTCCATTGTGTATTCCCTCCGCTTGTGGCGCCAACGTGATTAGGCTTCCCGCTGGGTCTTTTTTTAATCTTATGGTAGTGGGATCGTATTTGATATTTTAGGGACTAAACTTCTCCTCTAGCTTCAGCCTCTCATTAATGAATCACCGTTCTCTTCTTCTCTTCGCTAGTTTGACTCCCCTTGTTTCTCTCTATGCTGTTGTCCAAAGTGGACGGAGTGATGGTTCCCATTTCCAGCTCGAGAGGATCCCGGCTCCGGCGACGAATGATGCGGCGGGTCAGGCGACTTTTCGAGTGGTAGGAGGAACCGCGGACCGGTCGGCTGGTTCTCTTACGGTTTTGAATGATGGTTTCATTCCGCGCGGAGAGGATGATCCTTCCCGTAATTTCTTTTTTGCGCAGGGGAGCAATGGTGGATTGGTTTTGGTAGATTTGGGAAAGTCCATCGAGGTCGCTTCGGTTGCCAGTTATTCGTGGCACTATAGCACCCGAGCGGCGCAGCGGTTCGCTCTTTATGGGACGAATGTCGAGAAGCCCGAGCTGCCAAAATGGCTGGAGGCCCCCAAAGGCGACTGGAAGTTGATCGAGAAAGTCGACACCTCGAAAGTTCCCGCCGGGCAGCACGGGGTTCTCATCAGGGGAGCTGATGAAAAATCGCTGGGGCAATTCCGCCACCTCTTGTTTGAAGTGAAGCCGAATCGATCAAAGGGCAATTTTAACGAGACCTTCTTCAGTGAGATTGATGTGATCGATGCCAATGGTCCGGAAGTGACTCGGATCGAGAAGCCCGAGCCCATCGTAAAGAAGTTCCCCTCGAAGTCCGGGGAATTCACCTACACCCTTGATGCGACCGAAGCCTCCGATCTCGCCGAGTGGGCGGAGGAGCACCTCCTTCCGGTGATGGACGAGTGGTATCCCAAAATCATCGCGATGCTTCCGGTTCCCGGAGTGGCACCCTCGACTGAGATTACTTTCACGCTGAGACCGGCCAAGAACCTTCCTAAAAACCTAAGCGGAGTTCCGGCCTATGCCAGTGGAGCTGCGGTGGTGTTTAATGCGGACTTCATGCGACGCGAACTCGGCGGCGAAGCCGTCGGTGCGGGCATTCATGAGATTGTTCACGTCGTGCAATTCGCGGGTCGTGATGAGAATGGGCGCATCACCCGGGGGAAGCGTCTTCCCACCTGGGTTACCGAGGGCGCGGCGGATTACATCCGGTGGTTCCTCTTTGAACCCGAGAAACAAGGCGCACGTATTACCAGAAGAAACTTTGGGAGAGCCTCGCACGATAGCAGCTACCGGATCACAGCTCACTTCTTCGATTGGGTGGTCAAGAATCACGACGAAGACCTGATGCGCCACATCAATCTTTCTATTCACGAAGGATATCAGGAAGCGCTTTGGAAAGAGTGGACCGGGAAGACCCTCAAGGAACTCGGTGTGGAGTGGAAGGAAGCGAATCGGAAGGCTTTGGGGCTGTGATGAATTGCCTACAAATCGTCTGACGCTTTGATTGCGATCTCACAGCTCGCCACCAGTCGCTGAAAGAGCACGCAATCGCCATCCGCTTGCTTGAGCTTGAATCCGATGGTCGCGATCTCAACGGAGAACAGGGCCCATGTGGGATGGGTGGGAGAAGGAATCACCTGTTTGGCTGAAGGAGATGGCGGTTCTTCCTTAGGATACAAAACGAGATGCGCTTCGGACTTCCATGCGAACTGGAAATTTGACTCATGATCGGCGACTCGATTGTCTTCCGCTGGGAACGTCAGGGAAGGAAAGTCTGGGACAGGTTTTATGGTCACCGCCGAGCAGTGCAGATTGGATCGAGCGGCGACTACAAAATCAGGCGGGCCACATAGATCCGGTGTATCGCCCGTTCTGATTGCTCATGGGGTTTCGCCGGATGCGCCTCCAAATTGAAGCCGGCTTTCTTCAGCGCCTTCTCGAGTTTCGGCGATGGCATCGCCATCCAGTAGGCCAGACATCCGCCCGGATTGAGCGATTCCCGCAGCAGTGACAGAAAACTTGGCGTGTAGAGCTTTACATTGTCCACGGTGATCAGCGCGTCGGGCGTGTCGTCGATATCGATCAGGATCGCATCGTAGTGGTCACCTTCTCCGAGGCAGTCGAAGAGATCGGCTAGAATCACGTTCGTTCTCGGGTCTTCGAGCAAGGGGCCATTGTGCTCAACTAGGTAGGTGCGGTTCCATTCGATGACCCGACTCATCAATTCCGCGACATCGATGGTGGCCGGTGAGCCCACCAATTCCAGAACCCGCTTGAGGGTGAATCCCATGCCCAACCCGCCAATAAGCACCCGCGGGTGCTCCGGCCGGGTCGGCGCCCCTTCCAACAGATCGACACAGCCCAAATCCGCAAGCATCTGTTCGGACCATGTGAGGTTTGTGCTCATCAACTCCAACCCGTTGTATTGCATGACAAATTCCCCGTCTTGCTTGTGCAGGGAGAGCAGGGTTCCATCGGGAAGACTGGTTTTGTCCAATTGAATATAGGGCTTCACGGCTCAAAGTATCGCCGAATCCGCCCTCTCGACAAGGGCATTGCCCCCCTCCAATCCCGGCCCAAGGGCAGTACTGCTAGGAATTTTCTTTGGGGTTGGGAGCTTGAGGGCGCCGATCTAAGGGATCGGCGAGCGATCATTGGTTTGACAGGGGCTTTCTCGCTTCATGGCGCTACGAACGATATGGGGCGCGATTCGTTACGCGGCAGGGCGGACGTCTTTGGGATCTACTGTTTCGAGGTCGCTCGACATATCTGTCGGATGAAATGTTAGTCAGAGGGCGCGAAGAAGAGAATCGTAGGGATCCGTGAACTTTGGGTTATGGATTGACTTAGCAAGGTTGCGATGTAGTGGTTTAAAGGAACTCAAACATCGACTATTATGAACTCCCTTGCCATTTTTCTAATGTTGATCGCCGTCGCAATGTGCCGCGCGCCGATCGTGACCGCCGAGTCGGACAGCGAACATAAGGAACAACAGCGCGAACATCACGACGGGGACCGCGGCGAACATAAGGAACAACAGCGCGAACATCATGACGATGATCGCGGTGAACATCACGATGGGGATCGCGGTGAACATCACGATGGGGATCGCGGTGAACATCACGATGGGGATCGCGGTGAACATCACGATGGGGATCGCGGTGAACATCACGATGGGGATCG
>ENA-OSJC01002067-OSJC01002067.1-marine-metagenome-genome-assembly--contig:-NODE-2067-length-15546-cov-5.295753_pt1 | contig 15546 bp, 17 predicted proteins | sample MGYA00237885_ERZ534234 | MGnify/ENA primary metagenome ERZ534234 (study PRJEB26413, sample SAMN06343907) | marine metagenome | isolation source: coastal waters | place: Atlantic Ocean: West Antarctic... | reverse complement strand
CTCGTAGACACCACCTCACGCGCTCAGGGGGTAGCTCCACCCCCCAAACCTGCTTCGAAAGACAGTGATTTACTCTAATCACACTGAGTTCACGGCTATTACCAAACTACATTACAGCTAATCAGTTACTACGAATTATAGCTGCCAATCTATTTTAGAAATGATAATGATTATTGTTACTATTATCAATTAAGAAAAAGAAGTTGCTTTAATTATGCATCCCTCAAAACCGCCGCGTATCACTGGTGATCTCGAGCAAAGAGAACAGACAATCAGTTGGAGCAGACTTAACTGTAGTGAAAAATTCCTAGTTTGGGTTATCCATCACTGGGCCTATGAGCGCCATGAAAATAGAGATCCCTTACCGCAAATACAAGCTGCATTTGAAGCACTCGGCTTTGAAGAATCCACCACTCTGACAGCTGATATTTTCTCAGAAATATTGTCCAGCCTATTTGCTTCAAGTACCGTAAAATTAACAGTGGGCTGTCCACATAACTTAGGAACAGTCGAGCATTTTCTCCTAGGTTATCTTGGCTTCCTACAGAGCAAGCAGCAACACATTGGAAAAGAGCTGCTTTCTAAATGCCTTCCTAACGCATCTTTACGGTTAGTAAGTAACAGACTTAACATATTAGGCAAACAACTTACTAGTCATAACTTCAAAATAAGCGTTTGGCCGGAGCATCTCGATATGCTTCCTCAGGCAACAAGCACCAATAACCAAAAAAGCACAAACAATATAATTATTCATTAAAATCTGTGGAGTATTAAATCAAAAATGTTAAATCAAAAAGTACCAGACGTGATCTTCAAAACCAGAGTCAGGGACGAATCAATCGGTGGTGATAACCCTTATAAATGGGAAGAAAAAACGTCGTCTGATTACTTTTCTCATAAAAAAGTAGTGCTCTTTTCTTTACCAGGTGCTTTCACGCCGACGTGTTCAACTTATCAATTACCAGATTTTGAAAAGCTTTTCTCAGACTTTAATGCAGTCGGAGTGGAGGCGATTTATTGTATGTCAGTCAATGATGCGTTCGTGATGAACGCTTGGGGGAAACAACAACATATCAAAAACATTGACCTGATACCTGATGGCTCAGGAGAATTTACACGTAAAATCGGAATGCTTGTAAACAAAGATAATCTAGGTTTCGGAATGCGCTCTTGGAGATATGCTGCGGTTGTTAATGACGGAACCATAGAGGCATGGTTTGAAGAACCAGGATTTAACGATAATCATGGCGAGGACCCATATGGAGAATCCTCTCCACAAAATATGCTAAAAAATATTTCTACCTAGTCACCTGCTGTTTATAACAGCGACGATTGTTCTTGTTCAATTGTCGCTGTTATTTTAGCGTTGAAATGATCTGACGACACTATAGTAATAGTCATTTAAGTGGCTGATGTGCACTAACCGTTTCTCAATGATACACAAATATTGTATCAAAGCTTACGAGAAAATAGGAGCTAGTGGTTAGACCAGTCGCAACAATTTTTCTCCCTCCGTAACTAAAGTCCAGTTGTTGAATTGATTAAATATGAAAATGCAGAGGCAGCCTCATTTTGTGCTCTGTAGGCAACGTCTATGGCACCAGCAAAAATCCAAAATGGATGAAAGGTTCCGTTGTACCTAACGCAGGTTGTAGGCACTCCCGCATCATAAAGCTTTCGAGCATAAGCTTCACCTTCGTCACAGAGCGGATCAAATTCGGCTGTGAGAATCCACGCAGGAGGAAGATTAGTAAGATCATTTGCTAATAAGGGGGATGCCAAGCTAGTTCGACGATCTGCTTCAAATGGAATGTAATGTTCTCGAAACCATTCCATTACCGAGGTAGTCAAAAACTTCCCTTCCCCGCACGCCTCATAGCTACGCGTTCCGAATGATGACAAGTTAGTGACGGGATAGATCAGCATTTGCCAGCAAATATTAGGGCCTTTGCGATCCCTTGCGAGCGCACAAACGACGGTTGCAAGATTTCCTCCTGCGCTGTCCCCTCCTACTGCAAGCCAATCAGGATCACTATTTAATGCGTCAGCATTTTCTGCCACCCATACAAAGCTGTCATAGCAATCATTCACGGCAGACGGGAAGCAATGTTCTGGCGATAACCCATAATCTACCGCGACAACCATACATGGTGTGTTATACGCCAACTCCCTACAGGTTTGATCATGTGAGTCAAGGTCGCCCAATACCCACCCACCTCCATGAAAATAAACCAATGTAGGGAATGGCCCAGATCCTTCAGGTTTATAAACTCTAATATTGAGGCTTCTGCCGGAAAGAGCAATCGATGTATTTGTTACGCTGGATATTTGCTTTTTCTGCCCGCAGAACGTTTCAAACAGGTTGCTTGACGCGATCCGGGCATTTATAGGCGACATGGATTCGAGACTAACATCACTGCTTTTCTCCAGCAGGTTCAAAAAAACTTCTGCCTGCGGTTCGAGTTTACCAGGCGAGCCATTTCTCTCCAGCACCTTAAAATCAGTCATACAGTCATAACTCCTTCTGTCTCTCGTTTAGTATATAACAATTCTTGCGGAAAAAAGTGACTGTTAGGACAAGGATTGGCAACTGGCGCAACCGAAATAGGGGATAAAAACCGCGTGCTGCTTGGGAGTTGGCAGCTTAGACAACTCCTGCTAAGGACTTTCAGACAGACTCGAGGAACACATTCCTTTCCAATGCTCTGGTGAACATTCCCTTAACTTTTGCACCATTTCTATAAACGGATCAGTAATACCCTCAGTTAGATTACTCTGATTTTCGATCAACCAATTTGCGATCTCTATTTGTGCCTCTTCGTCACCAATCTTATTAGCAACTTTAGCCTTTATTACGTCAACACTCATGGCCATGGTCATGAAAATCTTCTCCCTACTTTCTGATTCCTTGATTATAAGGCGTAAAACAATTTTAGAACGATAAAGAGTATTAATTTTAATCGATATAGCTTAATTTACTATTCGATAGATTAACTCGTAGAGGCAGGTAATGATCGACAGATCTTGGAGTAGCGACGATATCCTGAGTCAGCTGGGTCGAGTAGCAATAATTACTGGGGCCTCGAGTGGCTTGGGCGAGGAAACGGCTCGCGTGCTCGCTCATAAAGATGCGCATGTTGTCATGGCCGTCAGGGATACTGTCAAAGGCGAGAAGGTAGCCGCCGTAATCCGTGGAGAAAAAAAAAATGCCAGTATCAGCGTTATGGCACTTGACTTGTGTTCTCTCAAGTCGATCGAAGATTTCTCTAATAAATTCTTGAACGAATATCAGCGACTTGATCTTTTAATTAATAATGCGGGTATCATGATGTGCCCCCGTTCAACTTCCGCAGATGGCTTCGAAATCCAAATTGGCACGAATCACTTTGGCCATTTCGCGCTCACTGGCCGACTAATCGAACGACTAAAAAGTACCGAAGACTCACGAGTCGTGCCTGTGTCGAGTATTGCCCACAAAGGAGGCAAGCTAAACTTCGACGACATCCACTGGGGGAAACGCAACTATAATACGATCAAGGCATATTGTGACAGTAAACTTGCAAATCTCTATTTCTCTTATGAACTTGCTCGGAAGCTAGCCGATACCGTTACCACACCACGAATCGTCGCTGCGCATCCTGGAGTTTGCCGCACAGAACTTACACGGCACTCGAAAGTCGTGGAACTAATGGGAAAATTCATGGCGCAGGAGCAGGCGGTGGGTGCTTTATCGCTCCTCAGAGCGGCCACCGATCCATTGGCCAGTAACGGAGACTATTATGGTCCCAGCGGTCTCTTCGAAATGGGCGGAGCACCGGTCAAAGTAGATTCGACTCAACGGTCAAAAGATGAGAGCGTGGGTAGACGCTTGTGGGAACTTTCAGAAGAACTTACCGGAATAAAATACTAGAACCTCGGAACCTTATAAACGATATACACAGTGTTTTTCTTGTCGTGTTGTGAAGTTTTAAAGTACACCTGTGCTCCCCGGAGATTACCAATAATCAGTCGGCTCGCACAACTGCAGCACTCTTCCTCTCGCCAACATTCTCTGTCAGACTTGCTGTATGAAACGATACACTACCAATATCTGTTTAACCCTTGTAATGCTTTTTCTAAGTATTGGAATCACTTCCGGAGCGGACGTGCGTTGGGGAGTGAATGACTATTCGAATATCACATCCTCAGCAACATTCGCCTCGGTGAATGGTAATGTCACTTATGACGAAAAATTAACAGTACGTTTTATTAAGGGGCGCTGCCAGTTAGGCAACCTATATACGACTGTCTTCACGTACAAGAAGAACCCCCAACTCTCAGAGCTTAAAAACCAACGCATCAGCATCAACCTTGGTGGAGAGAATTTACAAGCCACAATTCTTCACGTTGTAAAGCTTGAAGAAACGGCCGGGCATATAGCGACAGTCGAAGTAGGCTCGATCCCCAAAGAGGCACTGCAGGAGAACTCTAAAACGACGGATATGGTTAAGATAGTGTACGTCGATTCAGAAAACTTCAAGATTTCCCACTATTTTGATGTGCTAGAGAACAATTGGACTACCGAAAACATGAGTGCTGCAATCGAGCAGGCCTCCAAGGCTTGTGAAGCGTTGTGAAGATCCGATACCCTCTTCCGTTAGCTCTGCTGTCTCTTAGACTATCGCCCCACTCATGGACGGTGTATATATATTCTGATCATCCACAGAAACACTCGGTACACTCATGTCTGACCCCATCACAATAGTGTATTAGCAGGGAGCATAGGCTAATTGGTTAAATCCTACGATTTCGTGATTGTCGGCGCAGGAATTGTCGGCTTAAGCGTGGCTAGAGAGTTAAATAAGCGACACCCTAATTCGTCCATTGTGATATTAGAAAAAGAGCTAGACATAGGAAGACATGCAAGTGGCCGTAACAGCGGGGTGATGCATTCAGGTGTTTATTATGGAAGCACAACCTTAAAAGCTAAAGTGTGCTCGTTAGGCGCGGCTAGAATGCGCGAATTCGCAGATGAGTATGAGATCCCTTGCCATAAAGTTGGAAAAGTGATCATCGCAACCTCACCGGAAGACTTGCCTACGATAGACACCCTTTTGACGAATGCCAAGAACAACGGTGTTAAGGCCGAGCGCCTAGACGTGCAAGGGATAAAAGAAATCGAGCCTTATGCATCCGCATACGAAGCAGGTATTTATTGCCCGGATACAGCAGTAATAGATAGCAAAGCGGTTATGACCAAGTTGCGAGAAATTCTAGAAGAGAAAGGGGTTGAATTTGTATACGGTGCCACGATCAGAACCGCTTGTCCTAGCCAGTGCCTTGTCGAAACTCTGCAAGGCAATTTTTCTTATGGTTTTCTTTACAATTGTGCAGGAGCGGGTGCAGACCTCGTCGCCAAGATTTTTGGTCACGCGGAGCACTATACTTTAGTCCCATTCAAAGGAATTTATTACAAGTTGAGAGATGATAAAAGGCATTTAGTGAAAGGCAACATATATCCGGTGCCTGATGTCGAACTACCTTTTCTCGGTATTCATTTGACTAAAGTTATTAGTGGAGAGGTGTACTTAGGACCAACTGCTATTCCTGCTTTAGGAAGAGAGAACTATGGCATTTTTGAAGGGATAAAGCTTTCCGAAGGCTTCACTATAGGGCGTCAGTTACTTTCGATGTATAAAGGTAATAGGGAAAACTTCCGACGACTCGTCCATGAGGAAATGAAAAAGTATTACAAACCTTTTTTTCTGTCTGCCGCTCAAAAGCTGATGAGTATTCTTGAATCTGGCGACTTGGAATTAAGTAATAAAATTGGCATACGCCCGCAGCTTATTAATCTGAACACACAGGCTCTTGAAATGGATTACATTGTTGAAAAAGATGAACGTACATTACATGTCCTAAATTCCATTTCTCCTGCTTTTACCAGCTCACTCGCTTTTTGTGAATATATAGTGGATCAAGCAGAAGGAACGGCTTCGGTTTGACGCGCTGCGAAATACAGCGCCCGCGTTGTGTCCTACTGGACGAGGTTTAGCAGGCGGCCTGGAACAGCTCCTGTTGTGATTGAAATAGCACACGCCCCCTTAAGCGACAACCAATCGATTTTTCTGGTACTGTCTTCGAAGGGTTAAATACATAATCGAAGAGGCCTATTAGTATGCGTCGCGTAATCTTCATTGCAGCTCTGTCCTCATTTTTTTACGTCCTTGCGACGTGCATGAATGCTAACGCCGAATCAGAAGCGTGGAAGCAACACTCTAATAATAATCACGTTCTTTCGATACAAACAGCAGGAGGAAACCCTAAGTTAGAGGGAGACGTTAAGATCGATTTTTATGGGCACGCCGCGTTTCAAATCACCTCGCCTGGTGGATTAAAAATATTATTCGACCCCTGGAGAAACGACCCATCAGGTGCTTGGGGCCGCTGGTTCCCAGAAGCATTCCCCAGTATCGAAACAGATGTGGTTTTGTCGACTCATGCTCACTTCGATCATGATGCGATTTATAGCCCTGTTGCATCAATGGTGTTGGACCGGATGGCGGGTGTATGGGAGCTCGCGGACGTCCGAATAATTGGACTCGCAGACAAACACGTTTGCATCTCTCCGGGCGTCCATCCTTGGCATAAGGCATTTGACGAAGTGGGCACCGATGGATGTCCACCGAACAACCCTGGCCATATGGACAACGTAATATTCATTATCCAGACAGGAGGTAAACGAATAGCGATTTGGGGTGATAATCGAGCCGATCCGCCACCTGGGATCCTCGCACAACTTAGTGATTTAGATATGTTGATCTTACCTATCGATAGTTCTGAACATTTACTGAGTTATGAACAGAGTGATACTTTAGTCAACCTACTCAAACCGAAGCTTGTTATACCAGCGCACTACTTAACAGACGGTGTATCTAGCATACTTTCTACACTAGGAGATGCGAAAATCTGGATCGATCGTCACTCTTCTACGCAACCGATCACTGGTCCTAGTTTACTATTAAACAGCGCCTCACTCGTTAACCGAGACCGGCACATTATGTATTTTCTTTCTAGTCACCAGCCAAATTAATTTAGGTACCCTGTTAGATCAGGAAATGATTTTATCAAAGAAGCCTTTTTCTTGTCCATTTCCTGTGGTTGGTTGAGAGCACTTTTCTTATTCACTCATCTTTGAAAAAAATATCTTTGCCGTGGCAATTTCTTTTAGAAGATTTTTCCTATTTTTAAGGAAGATCTCTTTTGGAACAGCATCAATGTCTGGCAACTCCAATCTGGCCGCGAGATAATCCACATTATCTTCAGCAAGAAGACGCTCTAGATCACGTAATCTAGCTAGAAAAGTGTGGGCTACTTCTTTTGCCCGCTCACTTTTCTCAAGGCCGGGTTGATTTTTAATTGAAACAAAAATAGGGGCCGAATGAACCAAGCTTGTAGGCTCAAAGGTACCGAATATGACCGGTTCTACTAAAGTGCTTTCATCCAGCCTGGAGCCATAACCACGTACGGCAAACCACGATGCCTCTTTAACGTATCGCTCGACCTCAAAATTAATTTCGGACGAACCTTTAAGACGAGAAAAACGGTCTATTACATTGCCATTTTGTACCAATTCAACAAACGAGACGTCATCTCGGCCAGGATCAAACTGCACACTCGCGCTAATTGTTATGTTTGACTTTTTATCTAGCAATATTTCATCACCTGGCTCTTTCTTGTCTACGCTAAAATCTACGATCGGGCCAGTTGTCACAAATGTGCGACCTTTGCGGACACTGTCAATCCATTTCGGGTATGTAAGTGGACCCTCGACTTTTGTGTAAAAGCGCTCATGACCTGGAATCATCTGACCTCCACAAGGGTAATCAGTCCCAGCAGTGGGCGTTATTCGGTAACCAAGCGCCAACAAGTCGTACCAGACGTCATAACCTTGACGGTCGAACTGCAGAATTTCTATAAAATGTAACAAGTTGTGAGGGAGCACAACAGCTAAGCCATCGTGTGGTGCGAGAAATGATCCATAAGGAAAAATAGCGTGAGCAAAGCCATTAATAGCGCCTTCCTTGATTGTCTCTTCCCAAATCAATCTATAAATTAAGTATCGGTCAGCGTCAAAGTGAGTAGTCTCCGCACCCAACGTAATGGTGTGACCCAAGAAGTGTGTTCGAGGATTCTCTTGGCCTGCAGCCAAAATATAGTCGGCCTCTTGATAGTAGCTTTCGGAACCATGAGCGTACTGTTCTGCTATGGCGAAATCTTCCACTTTACCCATTTGCAAAAGATTCGCGACATGAATATCTTCAGCTTGCATGAGCTTAGAAACTGTTGGATTGAGATCAGCTGAGGGCCTCGCGATATGCAAATGGTCATCTGCACTATACCAACCTTTCTCAGGCATGTTGATCCAGCGATTCACCTTTATTTCATATGAAATACTTCCGGTCTCGGGTATTTCTATCGTCAATTCGCTAACCAGATACTCCGGTCCTTTATAGACCTTGATGGTGGCAGGACCAGGTGGGATTCGTAATGATGACAATCCATTGGAGTAAAATTGTCGAGTCTTGGAATATGGATTGAGAAAACTCGCTTTATTGGAGAACTCAACCGAAGCTGCGCTATCAATTAACACTTTAGGCGAGCGGCTCATCGTACAGTCTCCACCGATGGGTATTGCATCTTCAGCCGTGTAATATTCTCCATCAGATCCACGTACCTCCAAACGAGCAGGCAGAGTTACCCCGGTGGATGAATCTTTTATAGACAAGTCTACTTTGATAAAACTTTTTTGAGCTAAAGATGAATTTGGACTTGTTAGGAAAAGAGATAAGCAAAGCGCCAAAAATGACACGGAAGAGTTAGTTAGGCATCGCACTGAATACATGATTAGATTCCTTTTATGCCAATTACACTTGAGGAAACAACAATATACCTCGATACGTCGCGAAAGTTAAAGCCCTCTCAATATACCCATACAGGCGTATCACACTCATTTGTCTATTCTTGCCACTCCACTCTCTCAACTGAGTGAGACACTTATCACCAGTCTCCTCTTATTTTTCCTTTTAAATAAAACACGAGAAAGAGGGACTAAATGAGAGGACCACTAACTAAACTAGAAACAAGCTCGCGGCCGAAAAGAGACCGGAACTTAATCGTCGAAACCTTCCCTTGAATAATCACTTGCCGGCCCGATTCCTTCCGATCCAAGTCTCCCAGCTTCACCAAAATGTCCCTTACCTGGTACAAAATTGAATTCAATTCGTATGCCATCAGGATCTTCGAATAAGAATGAATAGTAGCCAGGCGCCCAACCACCTAGTTCTGGAGAATGGATAATTTTAGCCTTCAGATCTTCCGCAACGAACTGATAGATAGTATCGACGTCTTCCGAGCTGCGAGCTCGGAAACAGACATGATGAAGACCAACTGAATATTGACTGAATGATCTCTTCTCTTCTCCCTCTGGGACGCCTTTGACCATTATCCCTGTGCGACTTCCTATGCAGTAGACAGTGTCCGCATTTTTTACCAGGGTTTCCATCTCCAAGAAATGGCATAGATTTTCCCAAAAAGGGATACATTTTTCTGGCGTATTCACTGTAAGTTGGATATGTGCAATTCCATTAGTAGAAACAGTCATTTTTCTCTCTCAAAAAAACAAATTAAAACAAAGATTAACAGATCATACCAAAATATGTTTCAGAAAGAATATCGCCAGCTAAGAGCTCTTTTGGAGAAACTCTAGGCACTGCGTCATCGCTTCCTCTCGAGCTTGTCCTTCCTTCCAAAACTCAATAAATGTCGTGTTCTGTGCGGTTTTAGCAAGCAGGCGTGATGTAGACTCGGGATGATATAAATCATTACCCATTAATATCATCAGAGGCGTTGTGCATTCATTAAGGAATGCTTCATCAACATTAAACAACGCCTTTGTCCCGCCATACATGTTTTGCCGAAAACTTGACCATATGTCCGGACTTACACCAGTCATCTTACGCTGAAGCTCGATCGCCCAATCGTCAAACATATCGTAAAATGCGATCCGGTTTTGATCGAGTCCAATAGATTGAAACAAGGTGGCGGACATCACCCTATCCGATGCGGCTTCTATTAAACCTAAGCAGTATGGACCACCAATACACATTCCAGCCACATGAAACCGTGAGATTTTCAAATAGTCCATTAATCCAAGCTGATCGTCGAGATAGGTATGCCAGCCATCCTCGGCTGAAATTTTCGCGGTCGATTTTCCCGCATTGCGTTGATCCATTGCGATCACACGAAAATGTCCCTTGAGCTGCTCCCGAGGGTCCCACGGCGTGTTTGACCAAAAATTGAGTGCGGATTTCATACCACCCGGCGCAATAAGCAAAAGCGCCGGTAAATCTTCACCAGAATCTTCATAATAAATTGATGCAGCAGCGCGTTGATAAGTAGCCATAAAATGAGTCCAAATGATGAAAATTAAGTAACCGTTTTCATAGACAAAGTTTAGGTGTCTAGTTACAGTTTATAGCTATTATTAAAAAAAAGAACCGATATGAAAGTATATTTTGCCCCTCAATCGCGCGCAGTTCGAACAGTTTGGCTCTTAGAGGAAATTGGAATGGAGTATGATCTCGTCCGCTTCTCACTCGGTCAGAAAGAAATGCGTGGCCCTGAATACACCAAAATCAATCCAAACGGACGAGTGCCAACTGTGATAGACGGTGATACAACTATTACGGAAAGTACAGCGATCGCTCAGTATCTCGGTGCGAAGTATGCCCCGGAACTTACTCCCGGTCCCGATGCAGCTAACTTTTCCACCTATCTGCAGTGGCTCAATTATGCCGAAGGTATGATCATGCCGCCGATCAATAACTATGTGGTTGAGACGATCTTGCTTCCGCCAGATAGACGTAACGAGGAAATCGCTAAGCGTTCTCTAAAGCTGCTTAATCGTACACTTGGTGCCGCTGAGATCCATATGCAAGGGCGCGAATTTCTCGCAGGCGTGTTTACCGTCGCAGATACTATTACTGGTCATGCCGTTGTAATGTCTCGTCGACTCGGGGCTGATTTTACGGAACGTCCGCACCTCACGGCCTATGCTGACCGACTCGAATCTCGGGACGCGTTTAAGGCGGCGGAATCAGTTTAATACGCCGTGACATTACCTTTGCTTTGCTTGTCTACTCTTTTTGAATCTGTCATCATTAATGCCTGTCTAATGATTTAGGGAATCAATGAGATGACTGAAACTGCACAAGTAACAAGTGGCATTCCAGAAGCACTCCATCGCGCGCCGAATGAACTACCCTTCGTCCCGTTCGGGGATGGAGTGACGCTACAATTACTTCAGGTTGATATAGAAGGTGGTCTTTGGATTGTGCGAACGCGTTTCGAACCAGGTGTTACGGTGCAGCGTCATAAACATACTGGCGAGGTTTATGCAGTGACATTTTCTGGTGCATGGAAGTACCTCGAATACCCAGACACAATAAACCGCGCTGGTTCCTACCTTTACGAACCGGCTGGGTCAATCCACACTTTGACAACCGACGTGGAGGGTGTCACCGAGGTAATGGACACGTGGTTCGCTATTCGCGGCGCTAACTTAAACCTTAACGAGGCCGGAGAGGTGGAGAGCATGGTCGACGCTGGGTCTATCCTACAGCACTACTATGAAGGGTGTGCCAAGGCGGGCTTGCCCAAGCCAGCAGTGATCGGTGGCTGATTGAGACACGCGATTCACACCCCTCTTTCGATACTTCCTTTTTCCCTCCTTCTCCTCTGCTTTTTCTCTGTGCATGCCAGTGAGCAGCTCTTTGGAATAGTCACTAAAGTGGCTGATGGAGATACAGTAACTCTTAATTCTAAAGGCATTATTCACAAGATACGTTTATCTGAAATAGATGCGCCAGAAAGAAATCAATCCTATGGTTTAACCGCTCGCGCTGCGCTGAGTAGCTTGTTGTTGAATAAGCGGGTACGAGTGAGGATAGTCAAGAAGAGCGACCGTTATGGACGAGTCATAGGGCGCATATTTATAGCCGACAAGGATGTGAGCGCCCACATGCTCGAAATGGGGCACGCAATGGTATATCGACGATATATAACGGATGATAGTTTGCTAAAGTTAGAAGACAGCGCTAAGAAAAGAAACCTAGGCTTATGGAAGCTTTCCGAGGAAGATAGAGTTCCTCCTTGGGTTTGGCGTAAACAGAAAAGAAAAAAGAACAAAAAGGCAAAATGAAAAAATCCATCCTACTTCCGATACTACTCCTGTCTCTTATCTCTTGCTCGAGTGAGACGGATGCTGTGGCAGAGCAAAATAATCTTTCTAAAGTGTCTCAAATGAGTGTACAAGAATTGAAAAGCCTTCAAACGTCAGATGAGAGTTTTTATCTATTTGATGTCCGAGAGGAGTGGGAAAGAGAGATTGCACAAATAGCGGACTCTCGAATATTAAATGAGAAAACGGTCAATTTTATAGGTGATTTAGAGCGTGACTCTCTTATGGTTTTTCAATGCCGCACAGGAAGTCGAAGCCAGTCTGCCGCAGAGTATTTTCAAAAGCAGGGGTTTACACGCGTATTTAATTTAGCAGGTGGTATAGATGCTTGGTCGCTTGAGATAGATCCTGAGATAGTTAGGTATTCTAAAAAAGATAAAAAGTCAGCGGTCAAATGAAAGCTCCAACTTTATTTACTCAACTTCCAAAGGCCTGAGTCTGCATCATCACTTATCAGAAAAATATTACCGGCATCGTCAACTTCAAAATCTCTGATACGACCAATTTTATTTTTAAAAATTATCTCCTCCCCCACTATCCTACCATCCAGGAAATCTAATCTGATAAGACATTTTCCTTTTAGTGCCGATACTAATAAATCTCCTTCCCATTCTGGAAAAACCTTACCACTATAAAAATGAATACTACCAACACCTGGAGACGGGACCCAAGTTATTAAAGGCATATCAAATTCTTTTGAAAAAGCAACATCCCCAATACGAAAGCCATTATATTTAGTCCCTCCCCAAGCAATATGTTTCCAACCATAATTGCCGCCATGCTGGGCAAGTCCAATAAAATCACCACCCCTTGGCCCATGGTTCGAAAAGTACACTTCGCGATCATGGGGTGACACTGCGATACCTTGGGAGTTTCTCACACCTATTTGGTATAACTCTGGCAACCAATTTAATTGTGTTGTCGACGCAGGATTGTCGCTAGGTATAGTCCCGTCTAAATTGATACGAATAATGCTGCCGGGATGCTGCCGGGGATCCTGGGCAATCATACCCAAATCTCTTTCTCCGAATCCGGCATACAAGACATTATCTTTGATAGCTATTCTAGAACCGTAATGTTTTTTTCCTTTTTGGCTAGGTGTCGCAACAAGCAGGACTTCCAAGTCAATTATTTTATTATTTGCGAGCTTGCCTCGTGCAATAGCCGAACTCGAGTGTCGCTCTTTTACTTTTTGCGATACCGATGTTTTCAAATCATGACTGTAAGTGAAATAGATATAATCATCGGCATCGTGGACATATACATCAAGTAATCCACCTTGGTCGGAGGCGCCTCCTCCGTCAAAACGGATACTCTGAATATTGTGCGATATATCCATTTTCTCGCCGGTATTAATATTAATTTTAAGCAGCGTACCGTCTTTCTCAGTGACCAGAAGATGCTCTTTGTCAATAAAAGACATACCCCACGGATAACTTAAGCTGTCAGCGACTTTTTCTATCTTGAATATAGTTTCTGTAACTGGGTAATCTCTATAATTACTGAACGAATGTTCAGCCTTAAGAACAGTCGAAAAAAATAGCGTAAATAAAATTGTGCAACTGTATTTTTTCTCAGCCATGCTGCGCCAAACATCTATCATCTCAATAAGTCCCTCTCATTTCATAACAGAAATTAGTATCCAACGAACGCTAAAAACTGTCAAAATATTTTTACACCCGTGTCAGTTTTTTTTAAAGCGACAAATAGTGTAAGGAAAGACTAGGAACCTTGGGAAGGTTTTGTGGGATGAGGAGCAATCCTTCCGGCCAAGAAAAATACCTAGCGATTAAATGAAATTTTATCTTTAGATGTCCATCCAATTTCTTCAAAACTTTTGACACCCGTTGTAAGGAACTCACCTTCTTCATCGGGAGTATGGCAGTAGCGTTTGGTGATCAACCAAGTGTCTTGGAACAATTCTAAATGATCATGATAAGAACCCCGAAGAATCCATCGCGAAATACTTCCATCATCTAACACTTGTTGATGCACAGCCTGCACTCGGGCAGTTGAGAATGCTTTTTTACCATCTAACTCTATGGACGGGGAGCCAATTAAATGACTGGTCCAGAAACATAAATTTAGAAAATTTCTGAAATAACTTGTCGACTCAGCTCCAGAGCATACGAATTCTTGACTACCCACAATGTACTGTAATTGTGCTTCCGGATGAAAAACTCTTTTCAGTAACTCATAGCGCTTCTCATCAATTGCACGCGCATAAAGACTATATGTATCTTCTATCTCTGTATTTGACACTTTTGTTTCCCATTTAAAAGAACGAGTTGTTCTAGATTACCTGAATAAGAGAAGTTTGGCTTTATGGGCTTTATAGGAGGGTTAGTTGGCGGAAGAGGTATACGTTGAAAAGCGCAAGTAAGTAACTAATATCTATGGTTTTTATTCTTGCCACTTTTTACAAGTACCGCCATAAATACCGCCAACCGTTTTCGCAGCTCCTAATACTTCACGCGACTAAATCTACAAATTCACTCAGGTAAACAAGACACCTAACGTGCATATAGGCCCCCGCCCCCGCAAACCACAGAATAGGAGTCCCACATTCTATATACACACTAGTTTGCTCGTTGGATGGTAAAGATTTAGAGTGATGCTATTAGGAGAGAAGAATGGCAGAAGAAATCATCGACTACGCTGAAGTAGTAAAGCGGGACGGTATCGCCTACAAAAAATTTACTAATGATCCGTTTAGCGGTGAGGTGTCAGGTCAGATATCAGGTACATTCCTCAATGGTCTGCTAGAAGGTGTGTGCGAGCATTGCCACAGTAATGGGCAACCATTTAAAAAAGGGAACTACCAGAATGGTTTAGAAGAAGGTAAGTGGATTATTTATCACCAGAATGGTCAATTACATTCGGAAGGTCACTACGTTAGCGGAAAGAAAGAAGGTCAATGGGTTGAGTACCAATCTAATGGAGTATTGCTATCTCAAGCTTTGTATACAGACGGGTTGTCTCCGGAAGGATCAAAAATACCGGGTTGGAAATCATCCGGCGTTAAAGAACATAATCAGTATTCTCTAGATGGATTTAACTACTGGATACCCTGGGTAATTGCTGCTTTTTTCAATTTTCTTCTGCAGGGGGCCCTTATACCTTCTAGTTATTGGATTTTCGCCGGTATTGGTGCTGACCCCATAACTAATCCCTACAATGGGGCCGACTTCTTCCTTAAGGCGGTCGTGCTAACGAGTGTTTTATCTATTCCGATAACATCAGGTCTATTCATTCTCACCTTTAAT
>ENA-OSJC01002063-OSJC01002063.1-marine-metagenome-genome-assembly--contig:-NODE-2063-length-15568-cov-6.954296_pt1 | contig 15568 bp, 14 predicted proteins | sample MGYA00237885_ERZ534234 | MGnify/ENA primary metagenome ERZ534234 (study PRJEB26413, sample SAMN06343907) | marine metagenome | isolation source: coastal waters | place: Atlantic Ocean: West Antarctic... | reverse complement strand
TCAGCAATATTCGCATCATTAACTTTAAAAGTTTTAATAGCTTTATTTGCAAGAAGTGGCATGGAATTTGCCATTAAATTAATGCTCTTCAGGAGGTTATATGCAATCACAGGCAACATAACATTTAATTGAAAATTTCCTGATTGAGCTGCAATAGAAAGGCTGACATCATTCCCAATTACATCTGCACAGGCCATTGCAACAGCCTCTGGTATAACTGGATTAACCTTACCAGGCATAATACTGCTTCCAGGCTGCATAGCTTCAAGCTCAATTTCGCCTAGGCCAGTTAAGGGGCCGCTGTTCATCCATCTAAGATCATTAGAAATTTTCATCAAAACTAAGCTAAGATTTTTTACGCTAGAGGATAGTTGAGCGGCTGAATCCTGCGAGCTGAGTGATTTGTAATAATTTGTAGAAGTCTTTACATCCAGTTTAGATATTTTTTTGATCTCGCTGGCAAATACCTTCCCAAAGTCCTTATGTGCATTAATTCCTGTGCCAATGGCTGTGCCACCTTGAGGTAGATGGGACATCTCTTTTAGCGCTTCTAAAATTGACTTACGAACAGATGACAACTGCGCACTCCAGCCAGAGAGTTCTTGAGAAAAATCAATTGGCATGGCATCCATTAAATGAGTTCTACCTGTTTTAACCTTTCCCTTAAGTGATAAAGATTTTTTATCAACTGTTTTAATAAGGTTGTCTAAGGCTGGCATTAACAATCTATTGGCATCAATAAGAGCTGAGATACAGATCGCAGTAGGAATAACATCATTGCTGCTTTGACTCATATTGACATGATCATTTGGGTTAATTTTAATTCGCGCTTTCTTTGATGCCAGGTTAGCAATCACCTCATTTGCATTCATATTAGTGCTGGTTCCTGAACCAGTTTGAAAGATATCTAGTGGGAATTGTGCATCATACTTTCCTGATATAACTTCTTTAGAGGCCAGTTTGATTGAGTTAGCCTTTCTAGGCTCTAGTAACTTTAGTTTTTGGTTAGCAGACGCGGCAGAGAATTTGATAAGCCCCAAAGCTTCAATAAAGCTTCTGCCAAAAGGAAATGCAAACATGATTCCACTAATTTTAAAATTTTCCAAGGCACGTTGAGTTTGAGCACCCCAAAGAGCATCTGCGGGTACTTTAACCTCGCCCATGGTGTCTTTTTCAATTCTATATTTCATATTCACTCCGTTATTGGGTAAACTATTTTACACTTTAAGGAATTCATTATGGCAAAAGTTGTACCAATTAGCATAGATATTAGCAAAGGCAAGCTTACAGGCAAGCTAAAAGGCATTGAAATGGTCGAATGCAAAACAATTGAAGAGACTAGAAGAGATCAATTACAAAGATTAACTGCTGGTTTTAGATTATTTTCTTATTTTGGATTTGATGAAGGTCTTGCTGGGCATATTACTTTAAGAGATCCAGAATTTAATGATCATTTTTGGGTAAACCCATTGGGGGTTCACTTTAGCCAGATTAAAGTATCTGATTTATTGCTCGTAAATCATGACGGGGAAATTGTGCAAGGAGATAGGCCACTAAATGTTGCAGCATTTGCTATACATTCCAGACTTCACAAAGCGCGGCCAGATGTGAATGCTGCTGCTCATTCTCATTCAATGTATGGCAAAACTTTTTCCACTTTTGGAAAGTTGCTCGACCCAATTTCTCAAGATTCTTGTGCTTTTTATGAAAGACAGGCGATACATAATCATTTTTCTGGGGTTGTAGAGGAAACTGATGAGGGTGACAAAATAGCAAGTGCCCTAGGAGATAAAACAGTTCTATTTTTGCAAAATCATGGAATCTTATCTACAGGTTCATCGATTGACATTGCTCTTTGGTACTATTTTTCTTTAGAAAGATGTTGCCAGTCACAGTTAATGGCTGATGCAGCCGGACAAACTACTTTAATTCCTCATGAAACAGCAATCAAAACACGTGAGTTCATAGCAAATGATTTTGCCGCTTGGGCAAGTTTTCAACCTCTTTTTGATATGATTGCCCAGAAGGAACCTGATTTACTGGATTAAATTAATTACCAATAATTGCCTTAGTTTCCAAGCATTCATGTATGCCTGCCAAGCCATGTTCTCGTCCGTTACCTGATGTTTTAAAACCACCAAATGGCGCTGCAGGACCTCTGCTACCGCCATTAATGGTAATCTGACCAGCGCGGATTTTTCTAGCCACGGCTTTTGCATGATCCTCATTCCCTGATTGGACATATCCTGCTAACCCGTAAGGCGTATCATTAGCAATTTCTATCGCCTCTTCCTCCGATTCGTATTTTAAAATACATAATACCGGTCCAAAAATCTCTTCTCTGGCAATGGTCATGTCATTAGTTACGTTACCAAAAACAGTTGGCTTAACAAAATAACCTTCTGTCAAACCATCAGGTTTTCCTGGACCGCCGGCTACAAGAGTAGCACCTTCATCAATGCCAATTTGGATCATTCTTTGGACTTTCTCGTATTGTGTTTTATTAGATATAGGACCTATTCTTACCCCCTCCATTTCAGGAGAACCAACTACTGTTGCATTGGCTGCAGTTGCTGCTGCTTTAAGAGCGGTTTCATATTGTTGAGAGGAAACAAGCATCCTAGTAGGTGCATTGCATGATTGTCCAGTGTTCATAAAGCAATGATTAGCTCCTGCGATCACAGCTTTTTCTATATCAGCATCATCTAAAACAATGTTTGCTGATTTGCCACCTAATTCTTGAGAAACTCTTTTTACTGTTGGAGCTGATGCAATTGCTACTGCAACGCCCGCTCGAGTTGAACCTGTGAAATGCATCATGTTAATATCTGGATGTTCGGATAAAGCAGCGCCAACGATTGGACCCATGCCATTCACTAAGTTGAATACGCCTGCTGGTACCTTTGCATCATGCAAGATTTCAGCAAAAATAATTCCGCATAAGGGAGTTATTTCACTGGGCTTTAAAACCATTGTACAGCCAGCAGCAATAGCGGAAGCAACCTTTGTACACATTTGATTCATTGGCCAGTTCCAAGGTGTAATCATGCCAATAACGCCAATAGGCTCTTTTCTAATTAAATAATTATTTTCCGTACCTTCAAATTCAAAAGATTTTAAAACCTCTAATGTATCTTTAAAATGTGAAAGTCCGGCTGTAACTTGTGCCATTTGAGAAAGCCATAAAGGTGCTCCCATTTCATTAGAAATAGTTTGGGCTAGTTCCTCAGAGCGCTTCTCATATTCAGTAATAATATCTTCAATAATTGTAATTCTGTCTTCCTTGCTTGAAAAGCCAAAGGAAGTAAATGCATCGCTAGCTGCAGCAACAGCTGCATCAACATCATCTTTAGTGCCAGCAGCAATACTCCCTATCACAGATTCATCAGAGGGATTGATCACCTCTATAGTCTCAGAACCCATAGGGTTAACCCATGCTCCATTGATATAAAATTTTGATTGATTTTCCAGCATGATAACTTCCATTTAAAATTGAAAATAAATTATACATAATGACTGCATCTATAAACAGCGCTTATTTAAGATATTGAATTAGCTTATATTGCTATTTTTTTATAATTCAAAAATTTTTTTAAGCGACAGACTTAATAATATTAGACAAGTCGACAGGATCCTCAAAAAATGGAAAATGCCCGGCATTATCTATCTTATGTGTCTTGGCAGATAGATTCCTAGCAAACACTTCTGCTTGATCAGAATCAATCAGCCTATCTTTCCCTCCTAAGATAATATTGACTGGGATTCCTATTTTTGAAAATAACTCTTCATTGGGTTGATAATTCCTACAAGCCGTTAAATCATCAAACATAACCTGATTAGTATTGGACGGAAAAGTATTTTTGATGCCTATTAAATTTTTAGATAAGCCATATTTAATAATAAAGTCAGCTGCAAAACTATTACCTTTCTTTGCTAATTCAATCAGCGAGCTAGACACCATCATTGGTGCAATGCTGTTAAGGAGTATCAAAGATTTTGCGGGAAAGTTTTTACCAAGAATTAGATCTAATGCAATCAACCCTCCCATGCTGTAGCCACAGATGGTCAGATTAGGTATCTTAAAATCCATTAAAGCCTCAATCAGAAAACTGCTGTATTCTTCAATTTTATTTTTTGAAGAATCTTTAGTCTCGCCATGCCCAGGCAAGTCTATGACCAAGGGAGGGTTAAATTCATCATCTTGCAGATTCAAGGCGCGAACAAATCGATGATCCATGCCAGCCCCAGCTATAAATAGGACTGATTTTTTATTTAATTCGATTGATTCAAAATTATGAAAGTAAGAGTTTATATTGTTGATTTCTTTATACATCTATATTTTGTTTATTATTCTTAAATATGTCTATTGCTCTTTGCCTAGATATTTTAAGGTCAACAATAGGCTTTGGGTAGTCTGATTGTGTAAAAAGATCATGTTCTGGCAGATGAATTTCTTTTGGTGAAAGATGGCCTAGCTCTGGCACAAAAGATTTAATAAATAATCCCTCTGGATCAAAATTCTGAGATTGGGTCACTGGATTAAAAATCCTGAAATATGGAGCAGCATCAGTTCCTGTAGAAGCGCTCCACTGCCATCCACCATTGTTAGATGCAAAGTCACCATCGATTAAATTTTGCATGAAGTATTCCTCTCCCAATCTCCAGTCATGCAGCAAATTCTTTGAGAAAAACATTGCAACAACCATCCTAAGACGGTTATGCATCCAGCCCTCATTTAATAATTGTCTCATTGCTGCATCGATCAATGGAAAGCCTGTATTGCCTGTCTTCCATGCCTCAAACTCATCATCATTGTGTCGCCAGCTAATGGCTTCTGTTGCGAGGTTGAAAGGTCTATTTTTACTCACATGCGGAAAGGAATACATAATATTTCTATAGAACTCGCGCCAAACAATCTCATCAATCCATTTACAAATTCCAGTATTGCCAGAAGAGAACTCAAATTGATTTAATTTTAATGCTTCTAAAATACATCTTCTTGGGGAGATAACTCCGAGAGCAAGATAAGCTGATATCCTGCTTGTACCATCTAAAATCGGTATATTTCTAAGCTCATTATATTCCATCACTTTGGTATCTAAAAAAAATTGTAATCTTGCATGAGCAGCCTTTTCTCCTGCAGGCCAAAGATCCATATCCACGTTATGAGATTTTGTAAAATTTAATGACGAGAGATTGCTCTTTATAGAAGTTTTATGCGAAGGCGGACCAGGTGATTTGAGGTCCAGAAAATCAATTGAAAAATTTTCAACCCACCTTCTTTTAAATGGAGTAAAAACTGAAAAAGGTTTGCCTTGACCAGTTCTTAAAAATCCAGGCTCATAAATAACTTGATCGTGAAAATTTGATGAAGTAATGTGCACCTGATCCAGTGCGTTATGTGCCTCAGAATCTCTTTTTAACTCGTTGAATCCAAATTCATTATTCCAAAAGACTTTATTGATTTTATGCTGTTTAGAAAATGTACATAAATCTGCTGGCAAGGCGTCATAATTTTGTGAGTTAATTGCAATCAATGGAATATTGAGGCGATCAAGAGATTTCTCTAACTCAACTAAATTATTAATTAAGAATTCATGCTTAATATTTGATTCATTATGAAGATTCCACTGGCTAGCAGAAAAAATATAAACTCCAATAACTTCTTCGCACTCATTTAGTGCATTTATTAAAGCAGGATTATCGTCAATCCTTAAATCAGACCTAAACCAGACTGCTCCTCTCACCATTGAATTCTCTCTATTAGTTTTTTTTTCAGACTGGCTGAATGATTTTCAATCCTAATTGTCACGTCACTTGACTCTCTATAAGAAAAATTTTTTATAGATTCTCTGGAAATAAAACTAGCCTCTTCATATTTTTGAAGATGTTTTTGATATCGCAATGGCGATTTTATATTAGATGGATAAAGTGTGGTAACAGGTTGACCGCTACTAATAGATTCTGAAATCATCATCGCGCTGTCCTCAGTTACAAAAATACTTACGGCAGATCCAAACAAGGCAGCTAAATTAAAATTTTTGTCTCCCCGGTGATACCAGGCAGAATAATCCATCGGCAAAGTGGATAATTCATCTTGAAGTTTTATTTCTACAAGTGGGTCTGTTCTTCGGGATGTCACAATAGTTATGGGTAACTGAGTAACCTTTTGAATATAGCATATGTTTTTAACCAAGCCAGCCCAATCATCTTGGTCATATGAATATCCTATTCCCTTCCCGCCAATCAAAAATAATAGATGCTTTTGCATGTCCTGAGATTTAGCAGCATCTATACAAATAGATGGCGAGTATGTATTTGGCGTGATATCAACAACAATATTTGCCGGGTGATCAAAATACTTCTCAACGGTGACCAATGCATTAAATAATGCTGGATGAAGACCTCTTGGAGACCCCAACTGAATAACAGGTATACATAAAATATTTTTTAATGCTGCCGATAAAGGGGCGGTATTTCCCCCAGCAGCAATAATTAAATCAGCTTGATTCATATCAATTTTTTGATAAAAAGATTTAATAATGTGTGCTGTAAACGGATTCATGATCTTACAAAGAATTTTCGCTAAAAAATTACTAACAGATCTTAGGAATTTAAATTTATAAGTCATAGATACTATGGAAATTGACGATTCAAATTGAGTCGATAACAAAAGAGCTATGCCCCGGGATTGATTAAGATGACCTGGTATATCATCACTTAATATAATAATTTTTTTTGACATATCTTTTAAAGATATTTAGATTGATACTCTTGTACTAGCAAATCATTTGCCATCATCAGTTCTGCTTTTTGAATATCACCAGGCCTATCAACACCCAAGATTGGAGATGAAGAAAGCACTCCTTGAATTGATATATCATTCTCTATGAATCTCATCATGTCGATTGATTCAAGAATCTCTAGAGAAGTCATTTTAAGCTGTTCGTAAGTTTTTAATGCCTCAGAGCTAAATCCTATCATCCCCAGTTGACGCATTCCTAATTTACTTCCCTGAGGAACATGGGCTCTAGTAAAAAAATTTATTGAGTATGAATTTGCAAGAATTGCTTTAACTACATTTTCATCAGCCATATCCACTTCATCAATGGGATAGACTAAATTTACTACTTCGGAATTAAAATCGTGAAATGCATTATTTAGTTTATTGATGTCAAGGGGGTTAATCTGAGGTTCATCGCCTTGCAATAAAAGAACATGTTCAAAAAACTGGCCATCGGACTCTAAAATAGTAACAACTTCTGCTGCGCGCTCTGTTGCTCTTTCATGAGAGTCAGATGTTAAAATTGCAGGAATATTAAACTTACTTGCCCATTCCATAATTTCATTATCAGGAGTCGCAATAACAAGAAAGTCGCATGCCTCTGAAATAGCTGCTCTTTCGAAGCAGTGAGCTAGCATAGGTATGCCTAAAATGTTTTTTAAAGGCTTCCCAGGAAAGCGAGAGGAAGACATTCTGGCAGGAATAACTCCAAGCGTCTTAGTCATGGCTCTTTTGAAAAGGCTCACGAGCTAATTGATCTAGCATTCTAATATCAACACTGAAGGCAATCATATTGTAGCCAAAGTCAGATAAGGTTGTAATTTCATCGACATTAGGTTCGACCAAATGATATCCAGATTTTATCTTCGCATCCTGGGCAGCTTTCAAAATGATATTTTCTGCATTTTTAAAACTTTCATTTTTAAAATCACCAGGAGTTCCCATGGAAGCTGATAAATCATAGGGTCCAATAAAGTAACCATCAATTGCTTCTGAAAAAATAGAAGTAACATTTTTTACTGCCTCTACTGACTCAATCTGCGCAAAGATCTCAATCTCGCTACAGCCGTTTTTAATATAATAGTTTTTTTGTTTCTCAGTTCCGTAGCCTTGAGCTCGAGCCAAACCCATGCCTCTATTTCCAACCGGAGGATAATGACAGGCATCAATAACTGTTTTTATTTGTTGAGCATTTTCAATCATGGGCGCAAGAATACCTTTTGCTCCTGCGTCCAGTACTCGCTTAATTTGGGATGGATCATGGCCAGACAGCCTGATAAATGGCTTAGATCCAGCTAAATCAATCGTTCTGATTAGGCTTTCAGCTTGGCTGATACTGATGCTGCTATGCTCTAAGTCTATTACAACCCATTCGTAACCCGCATTAGAAAATATTTCTGCAATGGATTCGTTTGGTAGGCTGAGCCAGGTGCCAATTGATGGAGTATTCATATTATTCTCTATTTAATCTCCATATTATCATCCAATCCTGTAATTGCCGCCATGCCCATAGCATTAATTCCTTCGTGTGTAAGACTTGAGCGATGGGAGGTACCAAAAAAATTATCTAAATTAAATAATGTTTTATCTTGAACAGGCTCATCGATAAAAACATCAAATGCGGCAAATGAATCAGGATGGTTTAATAGAAATTGAGCCATGTCTTGCTCTTGAACTATACCTCCTCTTGCAGTATTGACGATGACCACCGATTTTTTTAAACACTCAAAAGCTTGAGCATTAATAATATTTTCAGTCTCCTCATTCAAGGGTAAATGGATGCTAATAATATCTGATTCCGTGAGCACATCTGATAAATTTTTCTGCCTAAGATCGTCTAAGTTTAAAGAGTTAGAAGCACATATATCTAACAATTCATTTTCAGTAAATACTTTTTGATCAAAGAAATTAATTTCGCACTCAAAAATAGACAATAGTTTAGCAAGAGTTTGGCCTATATTTCCGAATCCAAGAATTCCAATTTTTTTACCTCTTAATTCTAAGCCTTTCACCTGCGGCCATTCACCTTTTAAAATTTCAGCATGATTGGTATGAATTTTTCTTAAGCTAATTAAGATTAATGTGAGTGCTAATTCAGCTACACTTTGCTTATTTACTCCAGGAATGAAGCCCAGTTTAATATTATGAGATTTACAATAACCAAGATCGATATTATTCAAACCAACGCCATATTTACTAATAACTTTTAAATTAGGCATTTGGACTAAATGCTCAGCAGACATGTCTTCAATTCCAACGATAGCCTTATCAGCTTTTGATAAAAAATTTATTAAGTCATGGCCTACAAGAGTCTTTCCAGTCTCGTTAAGGATGACTTTCGCGTATCGCGTTTTAAGCTCTTCGACTAAAGTCATATTTTTACAAAATGATCTAGAGGTGACTGCAATTACTTCATGTGTGTTCATAATAATTAATCTTGAATAACTGAATTTGAAAATCTAGCATTTACCCTGAAATCATCTTGAAGGTCTGAAATGCTAACAGCGCCTCCAGCAGATTTAACCAAAGCAGCGCCAGCGGCTACATCCCACAAAAAAATTCCATTTTCTTTATATGTATCTGCTTTGCCTGATGCAACATAAGCAGAGGCCATAGCTGCAGAACCAATCATTCTAATTTTTTTCCATTCTTGAAACTCTTCAATCATAGTTTGAAACTCTTCGTCTGAATAATTGGTCTTTGCCGGTATGCCTGTTACCAAAGTGCCTTGTGCCTTTGAGTCAACTTGAGATACATTAAGATTTTGATTATTCATATAGGCAGGTATTCCGTCATGGGCATAGTAAAGATGATTGTTATTAAAATCATTTATTACCCCAATAACAGGATCAAGCTTATGAATTAAGGCAATGGCAACACAAGAAATGGGAATATTTCTTAAGTAATTTGATGTCCCATCTAAGGGGTCTATGACCCAAAATATGTCTCCAAGATCCTCAGAATATCCTGATTCTTCTCCAAGGATGGGTAGGTCGCTCCTCGCACTGATTTCTTTTTTAATAAGCTCCTCAGTATCTTGGTCTATTTGAAGCTTTACGTCTCTTCCAGAATTTAACAGTATTTGTAGTTCTTGGCTTTGATTGTCCTGAAGATGCTTTCCTGCAAGTAGAGCGGCATCTTTAGCTATATCGAGAAGATTAGGTAAATCAAGCATCTATTATCCTTTATAAGAAATTCTATAGATACGGTTCCCAAAGTCATCTGAGATTAGGAGGCTGCCATCACTCATTATCAATGGCGCTGAAGGTCTTCCAAGGACGGTCTCAACATCAGGTTCTCCTGAGGCAGTCTCAACGTCAAGCCAGCCAGAAATAAAATCTTTACTTTCAATAACATTCCCTTCGTTATCAAAAATAACTCTGATCACCTTATACCCTACCTTCTGAGATCTATTCCATGACCCATGAAGGGTAATCAACAAATTATTTTTAAAGTTTGAAGGAAACATATCGCCTGAGTAAAAAGCAACACCAGTAGGTGCGACATGAGCGCCGAGGTTAAGCACTGGGTCTATAAAATTAAACCCCGTTTGAATATGCCCTAATTCAGGATCAAAAGTATTATTTGAGTGCTTATAGGGGAATCCATAGAACCCACCATCTAGATCAACTCTATTTAGCTCGCATGAAGGGGAGTCATCACCGAGCCAATCACGACCATTATCTGTAAAAAATAACTTTTTAGAAATAGGGTGAAAGTCAAACCCCACTGAATTACGCACCCCTCTAGCGACATAGTCCCAAGAATCATTATTCAACTTTAGAATTGTTGCATATCTAGGATCATCTGACTCACAAGCATTGCATGGCGCGCCTACATTTGTATACAAGTTACCCTCTTCATCATGCTTCAGCCACTTCCATCCGTGCCATGTATCACTCGGTAAATTATCCGTAACCAATATTTTTTTAGGTAATATATTGGGGTCAATATTAATAAAATCGGCAATATTCTCTATTTTCCATATTTTATCAACTTCGGAAAAAAACAAATGCCCATCAAAAATACTTACACCTGTAGCCATTATTAAATTTTCTGCTATTAATATTTTTTCATCTACCTGGCCGTTATTATCAGTGTCCTGTATTGCAAAAATTTTTCCTGATTTCTTGGAGCCAACATAAATTCTTCCGTTTTTATCTTGCGCTAGCTGCCTAGGAGAATCTATTTCTGATGCAAAAACTTGAATTTCAAACCCAGGATCAATCGTTAAGTTTAAGTTACTTGAGCCATCTCTTGGGCCATCATTGCAACCTACAAAGCTGAGAATTATTAATAATAAAAAAATATTGGAATTAAGATGCATGATGATATCCCTCGACATGATTGTTAAATAAATTGATTATTGCTTCATGGTCATTAACTTTAATGGCTTGCTTTAGCTCGGTCATTATTGGCTCTAAAATTTCAGGTTGCGGAAACCCTTCCTTTGATTTAAATATCTTAGGATTGTTGGTAGATAATTTTTTACCTGCGATTAATAATTCTTCGTACATCTTTTCTCCAGGCCTAAGACCCACTTCGATGATTTCTATACCCGGTTTACCAGGCTCAGCAATATTTCTACCAGATAAGTGAATTAATTTTTTTGCTAAATCATATATTTTAAGCTGTTCGCCCATATCTAAAATAAACACTTCTCCTCCCTCAGACATCTTGGCTGACTGCAAAACCAAATTAGAGGCCTCTGGAATTGTCATAAAATATCTTGTTACTTCTTTATGAGTAACGGTAACTGGCCCGCCTTTAGATATTTGATCTAGGAATAGCGGGATAACTGATCCCGAAGAATTGATAACATTTCCAAATCTAACCATTGAAAATTTTGTAGATGGTGATTGCGTATCGATTGATTGAATCACCATTTCTGCCATCCTCTTGGAGGCTCCCATTACATTGGAAGGTCTAACCGCCTTATCAGTTGAGATCATTACAAAAGACTCCACTTTATAATGAGCTGACGTAGCAGCTAAATTGAAAGTACCAATGATGTTATTTTCACAGGCTTTAGTAATATTATTGATGTCTTCGACCAGGGGAACATGCTTATATGCTGCAGCATGGTATACGCCATTAATAGCATATTTATTAAAGATAAAATCTAAGTTTGATGCGTCCCTGATATCTCCAAGCACAGGAATTATTTGAGTGGATATTCCCTTTGATATTTTAATAGCCTGGCATTCTCGCTCAACATTAAATAAGTTGTATTCGGATATATCAAATAGAATGACCATCTTTGGATTATTGTCTAAAAGTTGTCTAACTATTTCTGATCCAATGGAGCCTCCAGCGCCAGAAATAAAAAGTACTTTCTCCTGTGCGTTATCAATTAGATCTTTTGCAACTCTAGCTCTTGGCAAAAGATCATCTAAAGATAAATTTTGAATATCTGTCATCTTCTTTTGATCAGAAATCAGTTCATGAAAGGATGGCACAGTTCGTACCGCAACTTTAATTTGCTCGAGTTTTGAAATAATATTACGTCGTTTTTCTGTTTGAATGCTTGGTATTGCTAATAAAATCTCTAATTCACCATACTTTTCTTTTAAAGCGGTTAGCTCAGCAAAGGATCCTAAAATAGGGATATTATTAATTTGACGATTTCGTAAATTCTTGGAGTCATCAAAAAAAGCCAGTAATCTCTTGGAAGGATCTAAAAGAATTGACTGGAATAATTCATTGCCAGATGCGCCCGCACCATAAATAACTATATTTTTAGCATCAATATTGGTGTTGTAAGGATATAAAACATACTTTGCTACATCACGCGATACATTAAGAAAAGCATAAAATACAGCCGACAAAAGAAACCCTTGTAACAAAGCAATGGATAGGAATGATGTAGAGACAATATTAAATTGGTACACATGCATTACTGACCACGAAAAACCAAAAATTAAAGAGCCGCTTAATGAAAGTAGAATTGAATCTTTTGAATCAAAGAATTTAATTAGAGATTTATAAAATCCAAATAGATATAAATATGAAATAGAGAGCACTGCTGGAAAGAAGAATGATATCCACTCAGAAAAGAAAATTTCTAAGACTCCTGTTGAGAATTCTGATGCAATATATGTAGCCATGGGAGGTCCGAAGACTAGCCAGCAAATCAGCGCGAGAAAGAAATCGTTTAGCAAGACTATAAGAAATTTTATTTTACGATTTAGCTGATTTAATTTTGATCCAATGATGTTCATTTATATAGTATAGGCAATGATCCTGCGGTGGTCTTGAGTTTAACACTCATATCTCTTTTAAGTTTTTCATTTGTAAGTACGAAATTTCCATATAGCCTTAGAAGAAAATTTTTAAAAAAAATATTTTTCAATAATATCTTTGAGATACCCTGTGGAATTTTGATAACAAATGTTTTCTTATTTTGTCTTAATAAATTATTTAGCGAGATATATTCATCATCACATAGGTTGTATATCTCGTTATTAAAAAAGTTATCGCTGTTATGGATAATACTCTCAATCACAGTCATTAGATTATTAAAAGAGATGAAGCTTCGTTGGTTATGGTCTCCAAGCTCTAAAGAAGGTAAAGGAATTCCAAGGCTAGCAATCTTCATTAGCTTACCCAAGCTAGATCCAGAAGATTGGTTAAGCATAGGAGCTAATCTGAAAATTATTGATTGAAACTTAAGATCCTTAGATTTTTGTAGTATTAGCTCTTCGCACTCCCTTTTAGCCTTAGAATACTGACAAAGTGGATTTAAAGATGAGGATTCATCATATTGGCTGAAAGAAAAACTATTATCGCCATAAACTTTTCCTGTACTAAAAAAAATAAGTCGCTTGCAATTAATGAAGCTCAGTCCATTTACGATATCCTCAGTTAATTGAATTTCATTATGGTAATTTTTTTCATCCAGAGAGGAATTATAAGAAGCTAAATGAATTACCATTTCAATTTCGCATGTAATTCTTCCATTTCTATAGTCATCGTATGAAAAAATATACTGGTCATGGTTAACAATTGAGGAAGAAATTTTGATTACCTTGTGTCCTAATTTTTTCAAAAAGGGTACTAACTCTTTTCCGATGGAGCCAGTCGCCCCTGTTACAGCTATAATCATAATGTATTATAAATTAATTATTTTAACTGGAAGACCGTGATCATAATAGCCTTAAGAAATATCATTTGCTTCATAGGAATCATAATGCTGTCTTTTCCCCTTTTGGTTGTAGCATTGTTTCTTTTAATCGAAGATGGATTGCCAATATTATTCAAACAAAAGCGTAGGGGTCAGAATAACAAAATATTTTTAATTTATAAAATTAGAACAATGAAAAACAATACTCCTGAACTTGGCACTCATGATATTGAGAATGCATATAAGCTAAAAACTGGGGTACTTATTAGAGCTTTAAAAATTGATGAATTTCCCCAATTGATAAATGTTCTTAAAGGAGAGCTAAATCTGGTCGGACCAAGGCCCGGTCTAGAAACTCAAATCGAGCTTACAGAAGCAAGATTAGATAAAAATATATATAGAGCGAAGCCTGGAATTACGGGTCTCGCACAAATATTAGGTTACGACATGAGCAACCCTCGGGAGCTTGCTAATATTGATAGTATTTATCTACATAATGATTCGCTTAAAATTAAAACGCTTATTTTATTTGGAACATTTTTTAAATACCCGCGCAATTACTTAGCAAATAAGTTTAAAATTAAAAATTACAAATAGGATAATTCATTGTTTAAAAACATATTTAAAAAACAAGTTTCTCTAGACTTGATAAATACACATGAGGCAGATGTTGCATTAAGGTTGATGTTTGAAATAGCTATTAGCGATGGCAAGCTTGATGCTGCTGAACTCAAATTAATCAAAAAAAGGGCTAGTCTCCTTGCGACTGAAGATGTGAAAGCCTCAACCATCGTTAAAAAGATTATAGATGAAACTGAGGAGTCTGTTTCAATCTATCCAACTGTGAAAAAAATAAATGATTCTCACTCTGTTAGTGAAAAAAAAGAGTTGTTAAGAGTTTTATGGGAATTGGTCACCGCTGATAATCTAATAGACCCTTACGAAGAAAATTTATATTTTAAGATTGCCGATCTGATTAGAATTCCTAGATCTCAAGCAAATCAAATTAAGCAAGAAAACCTTTAGGGCTTATTAAGATATATAGGAGAGGACCATGCTCTTTCATTATCCATCTCAAGACAATCATCACTTAAATCAGTTCTAAAACTTCCTCTGCAAAGTTTAAAGTCTTTTCCACCGATTCCTTTTCCACCATTAATAGCTAGGGTTCCTTGCTGAATGGCTCGGACATAATAAACACTATCCCGGGAATAGTTTTCATCTTCAAACTCCACCACACATTCACTTTCACCAAAGCATGGTAAAGTCCTCCAAGCATCTTGGATTAAGGGACTTATTGCCTCGCCAGCGTATTCTTGCGGAGTGATCTTAATTATTTCAATTCTCTCAATAAGGTGACGTTTATTTGATGGGTTGTAACATTCGCCTGCACATAAATACTCTAATCTTTCTGACGAAAGAGAGTCTATTGATTCTACCGGGCAGCCTGCTTTTTGCTTAAAACTTCCAGCAGCTCTAACAATAAACTTGGGATTTTGACTCATGGTAATCTCTGAGCCCATAGGCTGCGTGCCGTCTGGAGAGTTAATAATATCGAACCAGAGAAGAATCCTTGGACCACTCGTTCCATAAACGTTTTTATTTTTCAGCGCTGACCAGATCTGATCTTTGCTCCGACCTTGCGAATGCACAGCTAAAAT
>ENA-OSJC01002061-OSJC01002061.1-marine-metagenome-genome-assembly--contig:-NODE-2061-length-15576-cov-4.327440_pt1 | contig 15576 bp, 14 predicted proteins | sample MGYA00237885_ERZ534234 | MGnify/ENA primary metagenome ERZ534234 (study PRJEB26413, sample SAMN06343907) | marine metagenome | isolation source: coastal waters | place: Atlantic Ocean: West Antarctic... | reverse complement strand
GGTTCCATGCAAAGTGCTCTAGCAATAGCAACCCTTTGCTGTTGACCGCCTGACAGCTCAGAGGGCTGATGATTCATTCTTGATTCTAGACCAACCTGAATCAAGGCTGCTGTAGCTCGTTTGACTTGCTCAGTTTTTTCTACCCCAGCATACTTCAACGGCAACATAACGTTGTCTAGGGCACTGTTTCTAGCAAGAAGGTGGAAGTTTTGAAAAACAAACCCTATTTCTTTATTTCGAATGCCCGCCAACTCATCCCCATCAAGCTTGCTAACTTCTTGAGTATTTAGATGATAGGTGCCATGCGTTGGAGCATCAAGGCAACCAATAATGTTCATTAAAGTAGACTTGCCTGAACCAGATGGTCCCATGATTGCAAGAAACTCACCTTTTTGAATGCTGAATGAAATGCCTCTCAGAGCCTCAACGGTTTGAGTGCCTAGCTGGTAATGCTTTTTTAAATCCTTAACTTCAATGAGGTTCATGATCTATTTATCTGTGGTAAAAAAATAATAATATGAAGCTTCCTTAAGGTTTTTGACCCAGTAAATCAGGGAAAGTTGCATGAAATGTAGTTTTTTAATTTTTATGTCAAGCTTGCTTTACATAGTGTACATAAAAAAACTGATATTTCTGAAATACCATGCAGATTAATCAAATGCAGGTAATTGAGTTTGAAAATTTCCTAAAATCAGAGCGTGGATATCATGAGTGCCCTCATAGGTATTCACTGCCTCTAGGTTCATTGAATGGCGAACTACATGATACTCATCAATAACTCCATTTCCACCATGCATATCTCGAGCGGCTCTAGCCACATCGAGAGATTTCCCACAATTATTTCTTTTAATTAGAGAGATCATCTCTGGAATCATTTGCTCCTCATCAATCAAACGTCCAACTCTCAGCGCTGCTTGCAGGCCAAGGGAAATCTCAGTTTGCATGTCTGCTAACTTCTTCTGAACTAGCTGCTTTGATGCCAAGGGTGATCCAAACTGAACACGATCCAACGTATATTGTCTGGCTGCATGCCAGCAAAACTCTGCAGCTCCAAGCGAGCCCCATGCAATGCCATACCTTGCAATATTGAGGCATGAAAATGGTCCTTTAAAGCTCTGAGCTAAAGGCAGGACATATTCATCTGGTATGAAAATATCAGACATAAAAATTTGACCTGTGATTGATGCCCTTAGCGCAAACTTTCCTTCTAAAATTTTTGTGTCTAGGCCTGCTGAACCTTTTTTCGTAATAAAGCCTCTTAAGACTCCCTGTTCATCTTTTGCCCATATTACAAATACATCTGCTATCGGCGCATTAGTAATCCAAGTCTTGGAGCCACTCAATTTATAACCTCCTTCTACCTTCACAGCTTTTGACAGCATGCTTCCAGGATCTGACCCAGCATCAGGTTCGGTTAATCCAAAACATCCTATTAACTTACCTGCAGCCATTTGGGGTAGTAATTCATCTTTTTGAGCCTCAGAACCAAACTTATAAATTGCATACATAGCCAAAGATGATTGAACGCTAAAAGCAGAACGATAGCTTGAATCCACTCTCTCAATTTCTCTGGTAATAAGACCGTAAGAAACGTAATTAATTCCGGCACAGCCATAGCCCTTAATGGTGGCACCGAGAATGCCAAGCTCCCCCATCTCCCTATATATTTCAGGATGAAATATTTCATGTCTATTGGCTTCAAGAATTCTAGGCATGAGAGATCGCTGAGCATACTCACGCACATTATCTCTGATCATTTTCTCCTCTTCTGTGAGCTGATCTTCTAGTCTTAGTATGTCGTCCCAGTTGTTCATATTTTTTACAAAAAAAAGCCCCAATAAAATATTGAGGCTTTAATTCTATACGAGAATTAGAATTTATAGTGCAAATCTAATCCCACAGTTCTCGGAGGGCTAAAGTAACCAAGGGTCAATTGACCAAAAGCAGGCCCAAATGGGATGACGCTTTGCTTGTTGTATTTATTACTTAAATTCTTAATCCAAAAATTTAACTGCATATTCTCCATTGGCTCTGTTAGCAATCTGAAATCAGTAGTTGAACCGGTATCAATATTGCTCAAAGCAGCTCTTGGATCTTTTGAGTTATATGGAAATGTTGGATGCTCTCCAACTCTAGAATGATCTAATCGAATTCTATAATTGCCATAATCTTTCTCAAGCGAAACATACAATGTGGTTTCTGGTGAGTAAGGAACCTGCTCCAATAAGTACCCATCTGAAGCCACCTTGTTCCCAGTGAATGCTGAATCAAGAGTACCAATGTTAACCATGAGTCTTGTGGAATCATTGATCATAGTTGTCGTTTCAATCTCTAGACCAGAAATATCAGCAGAATTATTGATAACTTCTGACGCCGCTGCTGCATTAGCAGTGAAGTAAGAGATCTGCATGTCTTCATGCTCATTATCAAAATAAGCAACATTGACCATCATGCGATTTTCAAAATACCTACCCTTTAGACCAAACTCAGTAGATTGAATAGTTTCAGGAGCGTATGGTGTAGAAGCTGCAAATGGATTTGCACTCTCGGCATTAAAGCCTCCAGCCTTGAACCCGTCGGCTACCTTAAAGTATAGATTGGTATTGTCACTGAAGTCATGAGACAAAATGAAAGTACTTGTAGAGTCATCAAAGCTGCCCTTACCTTTAGCAGAAATAATTCCTACGTACTCTTTAAAGCCTTCTTTATCTTCTTTTGTTGATCTAGCACCAAGAGTAACATCCCAAGCCTCGGCTATTGCAAAGGTTACTTGCCCGAAGATTGCTTCAGAGTCGCCAGTACCAGAATAGTTCTGAACTATTGAGGTGCCACCGCCAAAAAAGCTTTGAGGATTCGAGGTATAAGCGTTATCACTTAAACTGTAATAACCAATCACGTAGTCCATACGATCATTTGATCCGCTAAGCTGAAGCTCCATGCTTTTAGCATCATAGTTGGTGTATCTGGCAGTATTAGCAATAGGAAATGGGCCGCCATCTAAGTCCAAATTATCACTCCAATCAGTTTTTCTTTTAGACCATATTGCTTTTAAGGTTCCAAGACTAATATCGCGAGCAATTGTTAAGCTTGTGCCCTCAATAATTGATTTTTCAAATGTCTTAGCATCATTATGGGCGACGCCTACTCTTTCAGCATTTGTATATAGCTCTATTGGCCAGAGCTTCAAGCCACCAGTCAACGCAGAAGCACCAACACCAAATGCCGTACTCCAACCTGGAATGGTATTTGTTAATTGTGCAAATGGTGGAATGTTGTCCTGATCATTTCTATCAATAGAGAGATTGACACTAGTTTTATCACCTTCATAAGCAATTGTAAATTTGAAGCCTTTTGAGTCGATGGTATCTAGTTCGCCATTATCTGAAACCTTGTTAGGAACTACTCCTTCAGAAGCTTGGAAGGGTGCTGCAGTATTTTTAACATAGCCACCTCTTTTTTTAGTATTTAGAACCATTTTGGTAAATATATTCTCTCCTATCTCATAATCAGCAATCAGTTGTGTTTTTCTTAGGCCATAATTACCAACAGTAATTTTTGCTGAAGTACCTTCACCTGAGGGTTTCTTGGAGATGAGGTTGATAGCTCCACCTAAAGTATTTCTGCCGTACAAAGTACCTTGAGGTCCCCTAAGAATCTCAACTCTTTCAAGGTCCACTACATCAAAAATAGATCCTTGAGATTTTCCAAGATAAATACCATCCAAATAAACTCCTACAGTTGGCTCCCAAGTAATCGCTGGATTGATTGTGGCCCCACCTCTCATTGCAATGGTTGCCGATGTATTGTTTGAAGGAGTATTGATAAGATGGACATTTGGAGCCATGCCTGCAAGATCCACCACGTTATTAATATCTAGGTCATCAAGAGTAGATTCAGTGATAGCTGTTATCGCGATGGGCGCGTCTTGTAAGCTTTCTTCTTTTTTCTGAGCCGTTACAACAACCTCTTCAAGAGCAACTGCTGATTCAATAACGGTTGAAAAAACAAATGGTATTGCCAGTAAGGCTAGTTTTAAATTATTCATCGTGAGTCCCCTATAGAATTAAACAAATATTAATAAAGTATCTCAAACTTTTAAGGATATTGCATCTTTGGGTTGTATCTAAGAAAAAAAAACTTGCTATAAGGCTGGAAGACTGCTTCACCCTTTTCGCAAAAGGCTTTAACTTAACCCTTCGATTCTTAAGATGCCAAATCTTGGAGAGGAAAAACTAACACCGGATGAATCCAAGGCTTTCCCAGCAATCTCGAGCATTCTATTGCTGTTACCGCAAATAACAATCAATGGAAGAAGGTCTTGGTATTGAAAAACAAAGTTAAGAATTTCTTTTGCAGCATCTTCATGCTTAACACCGTGTAAGTCTAAGCTACTAATACCCCTTTCCTCAAATACTTTCATAAGAACTAAGGGAATTCCGCTGCTTGACTCAGGTAATATTGGTATTGACCATCATGACATCCATGCGTCTTGCGTTGTGATGGTGATAATCATAGACGATTTCATTTCCAAGGCTAAGGTTTGGAAAGCGTGCAAACAGCTCTTTGAGCATTACTTCCGTTTGCGATCGCACAAGCGTTACGCCAATACAGTAATGCGGCCCCTGTCCAAATGAGATGCTCTTATCATGGGCTCTTTGTATGTCAAACTTATTTGGATTGGGGTATAAAGTTGAATCCATGCCAGCGGTTCCTGTGATTAACTGAACCATTTGCCCTTGTTTGATGGCTTGTCCTTGTATTTCAAGATCTTCAGACGCGTATCGAGCTAACCCTGTTTTGCCTGAAGATGCATATCTTAAACTCTCAGATATTGCTCCCTGGACAAGAGAGGGATCTGCTTTTAATAGATCAAATTGATCGGGGTGTTGTAGTAAATTTTTAATAAGGTAGCTGTGAAGATCAACAGCGGTATCAGAGCCCGCACCTAGAACCGCACCAACAAGCGCGCACATTTCTAGATTTGAAAGTTTGGAGCCTTCGTCTTCTGCAAGAATCAATGTTGAGAGGAAATCATCGCCTGGATTAGCCCTTCTCTCATCAATCAATTCATTAAGCAAGACCAAGCCCTCTGGCACACCCTTAATTGCATCCTTGCGCTCTTCGGGAGTAAGCATTGGATTAATGCCTCTAATAATTCCATAAGCAAGTGAGTCAAAAATAGGGAATTTCTCTCGAGGAATTCCAACCAAACTTGCAATGGCTTGTGTTGGGACAATTTCTGCAATTTCAGAAGCAAAGTTAAAACTATCAGGAGTTCCAATCTCATCAAAGCGCTCTTTTACAAGCTTCGTAAAGCGCTCTTTCATCTGGTCCATAATTCTTGGTGAGAATGCTGGTAAGGCAAGCTTTCTTAATCTCAAATGATTCTTTCTATCAAGAAAAAAGAGGTTGTTGTTCATCAACTTCTCAAAAGGATCCATTTCATCCATTGGTTTTTTAGCTGGAGCGTATTCCCATAGATTGAAATCTGTGGACAGTCTTCGGTCTAATAGACAGTCAATTAAATTTTGATGACCACTAACCAACCAACTTTGCCAGGCATCGTAGCGCGCAAGAGGATATTCAGCTGTAAGTCTCTCCAGAGTAGGCAAAGGATTGTTAATAAACTCCTCTGATGCTGGATTAAAAAAGTGATCGACTGTAATGCTCTCTATTTGGCTCATATTATAAGATCTATTAAAAAATATTTGGGTTGGGCAGATCGCTACGAGATAAAATTGATTCAACTCTATCCTTGAAGGCTTGTTCGCTTTTAGGGTTTTCTGGATTAATCCAATAGTTCCCTTCTTTGATTTGTGCAAGGCAATGTGCGGCCACTTCAGAAGGTTCTGTAGTCTCCACCTCAATGCCCATTGATCCCATCATCTCAACCATGTCTTCTACGGATGAGATTGGATGCACTGGAGCATCGGCATCTCTAGCAAGCTCCTCTGGTCTATTGCGTTCTGCAGAAAATAATTTGGTCCTAACGGTGTGCGGCCCAGGAAATAGAATTGAAGTCTTAACATTAGAACCTGCTTGTTCTAACTGAAGTTTTAAAACTTCAGTGATACTAGAGACAGAAGCCTTGGATGATGTATAAATAGGCGTTTGCGGTAAATTGATAAACGCGCCATTGCCAGAGCAGGTATTAATAACCCTGCATTCCTCACCGTGAGTCATCATCTCAGGAACAAAGGCCTGAATTCCATGCAATACCCCCATCACATTAACGCTGTATGCCCACTGCCAATCATTGGGCTTGGTTTCCCAGATTGGTAAAAGCTCAGCAGGAGCAACTCCAGCATTATTAAATAGCAGATGAACAGGTCCATGATTTTCCTTAACCCAATCTGCAAGTTGATGCATGGAAGCTGGCTTAGAAACATCTGCAACCTGCCAGTGCACGTCGTATTCACTGAGATTACTAGCAACCTCTTCAAGGCTTTGAGCTTCGATATCCGTGAGGATAACCTTAGCTCCCTCTTTGGCTAGTGATTCTCCAATGGCCAGGCCAACACCCGATGCCCCGCCAGTGATAACTGCTAACTTGCCTGCAAAATCTTTCATTGTGATACCTGTGATTTAAATTCTTTAAACAGAATCGTAACGCGAATGCATGAATGGCACGTAGGACATTGCATCAACTTCTGCCACCACTGAGGCATTAGATGAAGATGTGCCTTCTTCCCAAGTAAGGGAAACCATTTCTTTGACTGGCAAATCAATAACAGGATCCATTGGTGATTCTCTAAGAATAATTTCACCATCAAGGGCCATGTGTACACTTTGCGTTCTATGCATATTAATTCTAACTAACAAAGGATTCTGATCTGCTGGCTTATCTTTTTCACATGATGGGAAAGCTTTAAAGCAGTAAACATCATCAGTGAATGATCCTGTCTCCAAAGACTCACCAGTTTTGCCTTTAAGTTCGAGGTAAGTAATACCATGGCGAGTAACAGTGGCTACGCAATCATCTCCATCTTTAGAGGCAGTGACATCTGCAATTTTTTTAGGCTCTCCGTATGTCTCTCTTCCACCAACAACAACCCCTTCGGTCTCCATGGGCATTGTAATTTCATAAATACCTTCTTTGCCTTCATACATACAGTTAACACCAAAGGTTGCTGCACCAAACTCCATACCACCCATTAAATCGACAAAAACTCTTGAAATAACAATTCTGACCATTGGATCGGCGTGAACTTGAAGAGGTGCTGGAATGAGCTTCTCTATAAGACCAGGCTCAGTTTTATACCATGCTTTAATTGCATGCATTTTTGCATCAAAGAATTCTAGGTTTTTTTCTGCAGCTTCAATTAACTGCTCATTTGTTTTGACGTATCTTAGTTGTGACATTTTATTTCCCCTATGTTTTGTTTAATCATACATTTAATAAAAACACATTAACAATAATATAACTCGTAGAAATTTCAAGCTCAATTATGTTAAAACATGTTGATTCCCATAATTATTAATGAAATCATTATTGATTATAAATATTATTATCAAAAGTAATTGATATACTTGATGGGATTTAAATTAAATTTACTATTGAAGGAGTAAAAATATGCCAAAACAAAAATTTCCCTTTCCAATGCCCAATGGATGGTTTTGTGTTTCTAGGAGTCATGACTTAAAAGTTGGTGACGTTCAATCATTAACTTTTTGTGAAAAACAAGTGGTTGCTTTTAGAACAGAGAGTGGAACTCCAACTGTCCTTGACGCATTCTGCCCTCATCTTGGAGCTCATCTTGGAGAAGGTGGTTGCGTTCATGGTGAAACAATCGAATGTCCCTTCCATGCCTGGAGATGGAATACAGACGGAACCGTGGCCGAGATTCCGTATGCTAAAAATATACCGCCTAAAGCGAAGGAAACAAAAATTTTTCACTACCCCTGCGTTGAGGTCAATGGCTTCATCTGGGCTTGGCATCATTTACTTGGCGAAGAGCCTACATGGGAAGTGCCAGCAATTGAAGGGTTTAACGGAGAGGATGATAAATGGGGCAAGGAACATTACTATGAATACAATATCAACACCGTCTTGCAAGAGATTGCTGAAAATGATGTAGATCAAGCTCACTTTCCTAAAGTTCATGGCTCACCCAGCCTTCCTGAAACAGAGTCAATTCAAGATGGAGTTTATAGAAAAACTATTGCTGAAACTTTGATGAATCCTAATAATGATAGCGTCTCAGAGGAATATAAAGATGACACTCAGGAAATGTTCACCACAACGTTCACAAGAGAGTCTTGGGGGTTGGGAACAGTTGGCCTAAAAATGATCAACCTCCCACCAGACGGAGGAGAGTTTATTATGGTAAATGCTTCTTGCCCTGTAGACAGCAAGCACTCAATCCTTCGATGGACCATGAGAGTATCAAAAGACATTGAGGATGAGCTAGGTATGATGATCATTGATAGCATTGCCAACGGCGTGCTTGATGATATGCCTATCTGGGACAATAAAAGCTATGTCTCTGATCCCATTCTTTGTGATGGGGATGGACCCATTGCTAAGTTCAGGAAATGGGTTACACAATTCTATTCTGAACCAGCAGCATAATAAAAGTCATTGGCAAAAGTTCACTTTTTTTACTCGACCATGAATGCAGGGAAATCAACCGCCCTGCTTCAATCTAACTATAATTATCATGAGAGAGGCATGGAGACATTGCTCTTTTTGCCCAAAGTGGACTCAGACTCAAACGATGGCAAGATACATTCAAGAATTGGTCTCACAGCGCAAGCTCACCCAGTAGAACCAGACTTTAATTTTTTTAATTATGTCTCAGTGCAACATTCTAAGAAAAAAGTTCACTGCATCTTAATAGATGAAGTGCAATTCCTGTCTAAAGCTCAGGTCAGGCAGGTTTGTAGGGTTAGTGATGAGTTGAATATCCCTGCCATGTGCTATGGCATTCGCACAGACTTTAGAGGTGCACTTTTCGAGGGAAGTGCAGAGCTGCTAGCTCTCTCAGATAACTTAATAGAGTTAAAAACAGTCTGTGATTGCGGAAGAAAAGCTATTATGGTTGTTCGCTTGGATGAAGATGGAGGAGTTATTAAGGATGGCGAGCAAATTAAAATTGGAGGAAATGATTCCTACAAAGTATTTTGCCGAAAACATTTTCGTGAACTCACTGATTTAATCTAAAGTCAGCCGACCCAAAGAACTTAACAATTTATAAGAAGGGTCATTAGATTTAGTCGTTCCTATATGTGCTCCTTTGATCATGGGATGCTCCAAATTTACTTTTGAAGGGTCGTTCACATAAACCCAGTCCGCATCTACTGCCCTGCTGCTAAATTTCCAAACGCCATCACGCTTTTCATAGTGATCAAAATATCTGCCGCCAATTAATACATCATATTTTTGATCTTCAGCTAGCACTTGGTGGAAAGCTAAAATATAAGTTTCACCTTCAGCTTTGCTTCCCATCACCTTAATATTATGAGTGGTTACATTGTGATGGAGAATGCCCATAGCTTTTTGAATTTCTGGAAGAAGATCGATGAAATCCATGGCTTTGCCTTGAAAAAAAGATCCATGATCATCGTATGCATCCTCATGATAAAGAGTTCTCATGAGCTCATGATCATGTCGATCAGCTGCACGACAATACATATGAACCAGATCTCTAATTTCTTCTTTGTCGATGATTTCTTGAATTTTTATATCTCTATCAACCATACTATTCTCATAAATAAATCACTTATTTAAATAATATAGAGCATACTTTTTCTATTGAATAGGCAAAAATTTAATTATGGCTAAAGTTAATACGAATTCCTTTCTTGGCTCCCAAGCTTCAATCGGTAGTTTGATTTTAAAAAATCGAATGGTGATGGCTGCTATGGGCTCCAACTTCGCAAGCGAGACTGGGAGCACCACTGAAAAATTAGAATCCTATTATGAAGAAAGAGCCAAAGGCGGTGTTGGCTTAATAATCCTTGAGACTTCAGCTACTACTTGGCCTGCAGGAGCCTCCATGCCGTTTATGCTTGGGTTTTCAAAGGATGAATTCATACCAGCGCTATCATCTTTAACTCAACGCATTCATCAACATGGCGCCAAGGTAGCAGCTCAACTTAATCACAGCGGAAAGATCTCCCAAGAGGATGTGGTCGCAGGACGACCAATTTTAGTTCCCTCCATCCCCAAATCTGAACCAAGCGATATGTTTGGTCTCCTTACTCAAGATGAAATCATGAATTTTATTAAAGCAGGTGGGCCTGATGGAAAGGGGCCTCGCTATCATGAGCTGACCATTGAAGAAATCCAAGATGAGATAAAGCATTTTGTTAATGCTGCAAAACGAGCCAAAGATGCAAATTTTGATGCCATAGAGATCCATGCAGGTCATGGGTACCTCATCTCTAGCTTTCTCTCACCAGCAGTGAATAAAAGAACAGATCGCTATGGTGGTAACCGAGAAAACAGAGCCAGGCTTTTGATCGAAGTGATTCAGGCGATCAAGACTGAGCTTACAGAGAAGTTTCCAATCATAGTCAGACTAGATGCCAATGAATTTAGAATTGAAAATGGCATTACTCCTGAGGATTTTGTAGAAACAGCAAGGTTGATAGAGAAGGCTGGAGCAGATGCATTGGATGTGAGTGCCTATGGCAATACCAGCAAAGGCATTGCCTTCACTGAAGCGCCTTTAGTTCATGAACCTGGTGGCTTTATAAAATTTGCTCGCATGGCTAAAATGGCAGTCTCAATTCCAATCATTGCTGTGGGAAGAATTGAAGTTGATGTCGCTGAAAAAGGCATCAAAAATCATCATTTTGATTTTTTCGCAATGGGCAGAAAACTCTTAGCAGACCCTGCCCTTCCAGAAAAAATACTCTCTGGACAAAGTCATCTGGTTCGTCCATGCATTTACTGTTACGTTTGTGTCAGTCAAATTTTTATTAATAAGCCCATGATGTGTGCAGTAAATTCACAACTGGGAAATGAACATCTTCGTGAAAATGTTATCTGCAGTTCAGCTGAACGAAGGAAATTGCTTGTTGTGGGTGCAGGTCCAGCCGGCATGGAAGCGGCTAGGCTCCTAGCAACACAAGGTCATCAAGTAGAGATTTGGGAAAAAGAAAAAGACATTGGGGGCACGGTTAGGGTTGCTGCTTTGGCCTATGAACCTAATCAAAAGCTAATTAGCTATCTTAAAAATGCATTAGATGAACTGAGTGTAAAGATTTATACAAAAATAGAAGCAACACCTCAAAAAGTTCAATCATTTAATCCCGATCATGTCTTTGTTGCAACTGGTGCAACTAGGGATGCCCCTGATATCAAAGGCAAGGATTTAAACCACGTTTTTGATGGTGAGCAGCTCAGAGGGTTGTTGTTTGGTTCCAATGCAAGTGGACTTGCAAAGCTTAGTTTTATCAGGCGCTCTATTGTGAAGATAGGACAAGTATCTCAGCTACTAAGAAGCATTTCATTATTGCGACTAATGAGCAAAGTCTGGATGCCAATTTCTAAAAATATTATCATCATTGGTGGTGATTTGGTCGGTCTTGAATTAGCAGAATATCTGATCGAAAGAGGTCGGTCGGTAACAGTGCTTGAGCCAACCAATTCGCTAGGGCCAAATCTCAGTATTGTGAGAAGATCTCGAGTGGTGCATTTACTAAAAGAGCAAGGTGCAGCAATCATCAAGGGAGCAGAAATATTAGAAATAGATGCACAAGGTGTATCTTATAAATATGAGGATCAGGTCCATCATTGCAATGCTGATCAAGTCATTATTGCAATGGGTGCAAATACAAATCTTGGCTTGGTGGAATCACTTCAAAAAAAATCTATATCTGTAAGTGCAATTGGTGATTGCACATCAATTGGTTACATTCATGGGGCAATTGGGGATGCAAGAGAAGCGGTGCTTGCCTTCAACAAGACTTAAAACTCTTGATCAGGCTCTCGTAGAAAACCTATTATCAAGCAGTGAGTTAGGCTGAGAAAGCTTCTTTAACAGCTGAGTGTACAATCTCACCTTTACTAACATTGAGACCATTTTTTAAATGTTGGTTATCCTGAAGAGCTGTCTGAACGCCCTTATTTGCTATCTCCACAATAAACGGCAGAGTCGCCTGGTTCAATGCCTGGGAGGCTGTCAAAGGAACTGCGCCTGGCATGTTGGTGACACAATAATGAACCACATCGCTCTCTATGAAAGTCGGATCATCATGATTTGTGGGGCGGCTACTTTCAAAGCATCCTCCTTGATCAATTGAAATATCAACCATGACGCTTCCAGGTTGCATATCTTGCAACATACTTCTTGTAACAATCTTTGGTGCCTGCTTACCAGTAACATACACAGAACCCACAACCAAATCAGAGACCTTGAGTGCTTCGGCAATAGAGCTTTCTGTGGATTTGATGTATTCAACCCGACTTGTGCCAAACATCTCTTTGAGCTGACCCAATCTTTCTTCTGATAAATCAATAATTTTTACAAAAGCATCATTTGCGATAGATTTTTTAATCGCTTCTGTGCCAGCAACACCTGCACCAATAATGGTCACAGTTCGAGGCTCTACTTCTCCAAATGAACCAAGCAAGGTCCCCATGCCTTTGTTGTGCTTGAGCAGGTGGTAAGAACCGACAATGATGCTCAGCTGTCCCGCGATTGCACTCATTGGAGCCAATAAAGGCAGTGAGCCGGAATCAGAGGTCACTGTTTCGTAGGCAATCCCAGTGACACCGGTCTCTGTTAAAGCATAACCATGATTTTTGTTTCCAGCTAAATGTAAGTATGTAAATAAGGTATGTTGCTCTGTTAGCATTGGCAGCTCATCAGCTGTGGGCTCCTTAACTTTGACAATTAATTCCGAAGCACCAAAAACTTCCTCAGGCGTTAAAAGTATTGTTGCGCCGTTTGCAACATAGATCTCATCTGAAAAGCCTATTGCAGCTCCAGCATTGTGCTGAACATATACCGAGTGCTCATTTTTAGTCAGGACAGCAACTGACTTAGGGGTTAAGCCCACCCTATATTCATTGTTTTTAACTTCTGCTGGGACTCCTATTTTCATGAAAGTAATTTAACACGAGGGGTTAAGAGAGAAAATGTATATATTTTAGATAAGACATAACCATAGGTTATTTTTGGATAACTATAGATTACTAAATAGACCAAAGGTTTAGTGAAAAGTTATGTTGAGAAAATTCTGGACAGTTTCATCAGCAGATTTTTGAATTTTTAGAGCAACGCCTGGATCCAAGTTCATGATTCCAGAGTTTCCAGCAGTACCCTTTCCATACAAGGTTGAAAAAACAACTGCTGCTGCCAAATAGGTGCCTTCTTTAGATGGGTGTCTTAAATCACTGGCATAAAGATTAATTTCTGGATGGTCTTGAGAGAATTGATAGAAAGCTTCTCCCGCGGGGATTAATAAAATATTGTTTTGATTTGCTGCTTTTGAAAACTCCCTTCTCAAGTCTTTGATCATATTAGGTTTATTTTTATATGGCCAAGACATAAACAGCATTGGTTCTGCGTTGCTCTCTCGAATTGTCTTGGAGTGTTTGGCAACATACAAATGAAAGCTTTCATTTGTTTCAGGATGAATTGGACAAAGACTGCAATCCATAAAAATAACAGCATCAACTGTGGTGTCTGGAGATGCTATGTAAGCATTGTCACTGCCAGAATCAATTCTAAAATTTCCAATATTTTTATTGGAGAGGTAGCCCTTTATATCGTGCCAAGATAAAGCTGACCCATTGATGGTAATAGATCTTCTTTTTAATGGGCCCACTAAATCATCATTTTTTATCAGGCTGCCAAGATGATTGTGCAAGCTGTTGTTGTAATAAAAAAAACTGTTCCCAACAAAAATAACAGAATCAATATTTTGCTTTGTCGGACCAGATAAATAGACAGCTGAATTGGGTGTTGCGCATAAAGGGGTTGCAATCAAAAGCATCAATGCTATTTTGGTTGGCCGCCACTGGATTCTATTTAGTAACCTAGGCATGATTGCTCATTCTATAATTTTTAGTATGTTAGATACAATAGAGGTCAAAAGATTAGAAATGAGTTTATTTATACTTTTTGACTTTGTGTATGTGTGTGAAATTTAAAAGTGCTGTTAGAATTCTTTCATCTAAACAGTCTATAGGAAATGAGCATGAGGGTTGACGAAGAAATTCTTAATAAGGCAAAAGCTCAAATGGAGGCAATCCTTTTGTCGGTTGGTTTTAGTAACTTTCAGGTTATTAAAAAACCATCTGGGCTCTATATATATGCAAAAAACTTAAAGATCTGAGATCAAAGAAATATCTGGTAAATACTCTTCTAGTTATTGTGAGAGCAGTCTAAGACCTTAAAAATTTCCCCATCTTCTGTGTAAGTTCTGCCATGATCGATGAGCTCTTCCACGTAATAGCTTTCATGCGAAGCGCCTTCAAAGTTTAAAATCTCATCTAAAATCTGCTCAAATTCATCAATTTTGAAGTGACTATCTTTGACAGTTAGTGGAAGGTCACACAAGTAGCCCTCTTCTTCTTGCTCGTCTCCAATTGGGTCTTCTGAATTAGGAAAATACAGACGGTAGTCGCCATCATCTAACAGGCCTTGCTTGTGTTCGCTAATATCATGCAAAGCATGCGTGGTGCACACCCAGAAATCTACATCAGCATATTGCTTGTTGAGCAGCAGCATTGAAAAGTGAAAAGTCTTTTCTTTGTAAAGAAATAAAGTGTCATCCTTTGCAACCATCTCTTGGATGGCCTTCTCTAAATCTAGATTTCCTTTGCCTTCAAATCCATCTTTATGATCATCATGCTCAATCTCCCATTCAGGATATTTTACAAACAAATCATAATATTTTTTGTATTCCATCTTGATGCTCTCCCGCGAAAATTTTTTCTGTGAATATTGTTGTGTTGATTATTCTGACTGGAGGCTTGAAGTGATGTGATTAAAGGCATCATCCACACTGCTGGTAATAAAAAAAAGATCTAAATCCTTCTTGTCTATTGTTCCAAATTCAACCAAGGTTTCAAAATCAATTAATTTGCTCCAAAACTCTTTTCCAAAAAGAACTATGGGTAAATTTTTTGTAATTTTCTCAGTTTGAATCAGCGTAAGAATTTCAAAAAATTCATCCATGGTTCCAAAGCCACCAGGCATTATCACTAGTGCTTTTGCTGGATAGGTAAACCAAAACTTTCTTGTAAAGAAGTAATGAAACTCAAAATCTAACTCGGGTGTCACATATGGATTTGGGATGTTTTCAAAAGGTAGGGAAATTCTAAGCGCCATACTTTTGCCTCCTGCATCGCTTGCTCCTCTGTTGGCTGCAATCATAATACCTGGGCCTCCGCCTGAACAAACCACATATTTTTGAACTTCATCCTCTAAGTTCATGGACCACTCTGTTAATTTTTTTGAGAGCTCTCTAGTCAAATCGTAGTACTCAGCTAATTTTGTATTTTTGCTTCGTCTGTCCCCACTACCCAGATCTTCAGGAGATGGTGCCCTTGCTGATCCAAAGATAACTATCGTGTCTTTAACGTTTTGTTCTTCAAGTTGTAATTTTGGGTACAGG
>ENA-OSJC01002058-OSJC01002058.1-marine-metagenome-genome-assembly--contig:-NODE-2058-length-15593-cov-5.205594_pt1 | contig 15593 bp, 15 predicted proteins | sample MGYA00237885_ERZ534234 | MGnify/ENA primary metagenome ERZ534234 (study PRJEB26413, sample SAMN06343907) | marine metagenome | isolation source: coastal waters | place: Atlantic Ocean: West Antarctic... | reverse complement strand
GCTCAGAATCTACAGCGCGTATTCAAGAAGCACATATCCTGATTGGCCATATCTTATGTGAGCTAATTGAAGAAAGGCTACAGCTTGCCTAATAATAAATTTAGGGTCTAATATGACAATTCTAGTTACAGGAGCTGCGGGCTTTATTGGGTCAAACTTTGTTTTAAATTGGCTTAACAAGGAAGAAGGGGCTGTTGTTTCTCTAGACAATTTAACGTATGCAGGAAATCTAGACAACCTATCTTCTTTGTCCAAAGATAGTAGGCATTTTTTTATCAAAGGAGATATAGGCGATTCTGAATTAATTTCTTCAACACTTAAAAAATATACCCCAACAGCAATCATTAATTTTGCTGCTGAAAGTCATGTAGATAGATCAATATCAGCACCTGATACATTTATAGAAACCAACATTTTTGGTACCTACAAGCTCTTACAAAATACACTTGCTTACTGGCAAGCTTTAACAGAAGAAACAAAAAAAGATTTTCGTTTTATACACATTTCTACCGACGAAGTTTATGGAGATCTTGCTAAAGACGCTCCTCCTTTTACTGAGGAGAATAGATATATACCTAACAGCCCATACAGTGCAAGCAAGGCTTCTAGCGATCATTTAGTTAGAGCTTGGCATCAAACTTATAACTTGCCGATTGTTACAACTAATTGCTCAAATAATTATGGCTCTTTTCAGTTTCCAGAAAAATTAATTCCTCTATGTATTATTAATGCAATAAATGACAAACCATTACCTTTGTACGGAGATGGTAAGCAAATTAGAGATTGGCTTTATGTTGATGATCATTGTAATGCTATTAGGGCAGCCTTAAAAGATGGTGTGTTAGGGGAAACATATAATATTGGCGGCAATACAGAGAAAACTAACATTCAAGTAGTTCAGTTAATATGTAAACTATTAGATAATCTTAAACCAAGGCCTGATAAAATTTCTTATGCGCAGCAAATTTCTTTTGTAAAAGACCGGCAAGGTCATGATCGGCGATATGCAATAGACTCTTCAAAGATTCAAAAAAAACTTGGCTGGCAGCCGAAAGAAACATTCGAGTCAGGAATGGTTAAAACTATTAAATGGTATCTAGAACATGAAAAATGGGTAAAAGATGTTATCAGCGGCGATTATAAAAAATGGATTGATAACCACTATTCATGAAAATACTTCTTACTGGAATTGGTGGTCAAGTTGGACATTATCTTAATAAAAAGCTATCTCTTTCTTATGAAGTTATTGGGGTGACACGTGAAAGCTTTGACCTGACTAATATAAGTCAGATGGAGAGCGTAATCGACGAAGTGCGACCAGGATTAATAATAAATTCTGCTGCATATACATATGTAGATAGGGCTGAAAAAGAACCAGATCTTGTTTTTAAAACAAATGTTGTAGCCACTAAATTCTTAGCCAAAAAATCAGAAAATCTTGGTATACCATTAATACAATTATCAACTGATTACATTTTTGATGGACTTAAAAAAGAAGCCTATACAGAAAGTGATAAACCCAACCCTCAGTCAATATATGGTAAATCTAAATATGACGCTGAGACTGTAATTCGAGAATGCAATCCAAAGCATATTATTCTAAGAACTAGTTGGGTGTATAGCTTAAGAGGAAAGAATTTTTTAACAACGATTCTTGATATGGCAGAAAATAAAGACTCATTTGATATTGTTTCTGATCAAATGGGCTCGCCCACATCTGCAATTTTTATTGCTAATACGATACTTGAGATAACAAATAAAATTGAACAAATAGAAAAAAATAATTTATATGGTACTTATAACTTAACCTGTTTAGGAAGCACTACTTGGTTCGAGTTTGCTAAAACAATAATTCTTTATGCCAAAGAGAAAGGATTAAATCTTAAATCTACTCCTGAAAGTATTAACCCAATTAAGTCATCTGAATTTACGTCTTCAGTTACTAGGCCTAAAAATTCTACGTTAAACAATCAGAAATTAGTAAAAACCTTTGAAATAAATTGCCCAGAATGGCGAAATGAGTTGAAATTAATAATGAGTAATAAAATCTAGAGGATAAAAAATGACGACCGTCAATAAGCGAAAAGGTATAATTCTTGCAGGTGGAACTGGTTCGAGACTATACCCATTAACAAAAGTAATTTCAAAACAGCTACTACCAGTTTTTGATAAGCCAATGATTTATTACCCACTTGCAACTCTAATGATTGCAGGTATTAGAGAAATTTTATTAATATCAACACCAAAAGATATCTCTCAATACCAAGCCTTACTTGGTGATGGGCATATATGGGGAATAGATATTTCATACCAAATTCAAGTATCTCCAGATGGATTAGCTCAAGCTTTTATTTTAGCTGAAGATTTTATTGGGGACGATTTGTCTGCTTTAATTTTAGGAGATAATATATTTCATGGAAATGATATAACTAATCTTCTTTTAAATGCTTCAAATAATGAAGACGCAACTATATTCGCATACCATGTACCAGATCCAGAAAGATATGGAGTAGTTGAATTTGATAACAACCACAAAGCAATTTCAATTGAAGAAAAACCTAAAATACCTAAGTCAAATTATGCGGTAACAGGTTTATATTTTTATGATGAAAAAGTAGTTGAATTTGCAAAAAGCCTTAAACCTTCACATAGAGGTGAATTAGAAATAACTGATCTAAATAAAATATATATGAAGGAAGACAAATTAAATGTCGAGATTTTAAAACAAGATTTTGCATGGTTAGACTCAGGAACTCACGAATCTTTATTAGAAGCCAATCAATATATAGCTACTGTTGAAAAACGTCAGGGACATAAAATTGCATGTATCGAAGAGATTGCTTTTAGGAAGGGATGGGTAACTAAAGATAATTTATTGAGTTTAGCTGATGAAAAGTATAATAATAATAATCGAGAATATCTTAAGGGTTTATTAAATGAGGAGTACTAAGCTAAAGTTCCCAGAAGTTTTGTTGCTTGAACCCGAGATTTTTAAAGATGAAAGAGGTTTTTTTTATGAATCTTTTAATCAAGATAAATTTGAAAAAGCGACGGGAAAAAAAATTTATTTTGTTCAAGATAATTATTCCAAATCAATTAAAAATACTTTAAGAGGTATTCATTATCAGCTGCCACCAATGGCCCAAGGTAAATTAGTAAGTGTTTTACAGGGTGAAATATTTGATGTTGTTGTTGATTTAAGAAAGTCGTCAAAAACATTTGGTGACTTCATTTATCAGGAATTAAATTCGATAACAAAGCAACAGCTTTGGATTCCTGAGGGCTTTGCTCATGGTTTTTTAGTGACATCTAATTTTGCAGAAGTTATGTATAAAACAACCAATTTCTATCATCCAAACTCTGAAAGATCTATTCTCTGGAGTGACCCAGACTTATTAATTAACTGGCCAATCCAATCCAATATCTTACTATCTGATAAAGACAAGAAAGCTACTTCATTCTTGGATGCAGATATTTTTACTAACCCTTAATAAACTCATTTTCTATAGTTGACGAATATTCACATGAAGGGTATTCTGCATATATTGTTCAAAAATGAACAATATATAAGTATATGATAAATAATAGTTTATGTAGTTTCTTACTCATGTTGCGTTTAACTCGGACAGGGCGGTAGCGTTGTTAAGTTCCTCTAAAAAATTAAAAACTCTAAATCCAGATTTACATTTTAAGTTGCTTAAAACAATTGAGGGTAAGCCTTCGATTTCTCAGCGTGAATTAGCAAAAGAATTAGGCATAAGCTTGGGTAGTATTAATTATTGCTTAAAGGCATTAATCGACATTGGACACATTAAACTTGAAAATTTCAATGCGAATCCTAATAAGTTTGGTTATCTGTATTTGCTAACAAAAAAAGGACTATTGGAAAAAGCCAGTCTTACAGTTGGGTTTTTAAATAGAAAAAAGCTAGAATATGAAGCGCTTAAAAAAGAAATAGATTCAGTGCAGAACTCCTTAGGAAGGGATCAAAGGTAACTGTTATGAATAATGACATTAATATCACCCCAGTAATTTTATGTGGTGGCTCAGGTTCAAGACTTTGGCCTTTATCAAGATCAAGTTACCCAAAACAATTCATTACTCTTACAGGCTCTGAAAGTTTATTTCAAATGGCTGTTAAAAGAGTAAACCATTTTAGTTCGACAGAATTTAACGTTAGCGATACCTTGGTAGTAACAAATGAAGAACATAGATTTATTGCTTTAGAACAGTTACAGAAATCAGGGATTACTTCGGCTAAAATATTATTAGAGCCTGTTGGAAGAAATACTGCACCAGCTCTTACAATTGCAGCAATGATCGCCAGGAATGAAGATGTGGACCCAATTTTAATTGTGACTCCATCAGATCAAATCATTCGTGACTCTGAGACTTTCTCAAAAGCTTTGAGAAGTTGCGTTAAGGCTGCAAGCGAAGGCTCAATTGTAATAATGGGCGTTACTCCAGACAAGCCTGAAACTGGATATGGTTATATTAAACACGATTTGAGTGCCGGAAAATTTAATGAATTTACTGTTGAGCAATTCACAGAAAAGCCTTCTTTAGAAAAAGCAAAAATATATATTGAATCTAAAAATTTTTTATGGAACAGCGGTATATTTGTAGTTAGAGCTAGTATTTGGTTAAATGCTATTAAGTCTTTAAGGTTGGATATTTTTGAAGCGTCCTTGAATGCTTTGAAGAAAAATACAAAAGATAGTCAGTTCATTAGGCCTGATCAAGAAAATTTCTCCAAAATACCTAGTGAATCAATTGATTATGCAGTTATTGAGAAGTGTAATGCTGCCGGTATTCCTCTTAAAGTAGTTCCATTAGATGCAGGTTGGAGTGACTTAGGTTCATGGGATAGATTGTGGTCTTATGAAAATAAAAATAAAACCGGTAATGTGACCCATGGCGATGTAGTTATTAAAGATACAAATAATTCACTAATTCACTCTACTCATAGACTGGTAGGAGTACTTGGATTAGAAGATGTTGTAGTTGTAGAAACTGCTGATGCAGTTTTAGTGGCTAATAGAAAAAATAGTCAAGACGTTAAGGATATAGTAACTAAGCTTGATAAAGAAAAAAGAACAGAAGGCACTCACCATTCAAAAGTTCATAGGCCTTGGGGTTGGTATATGACAATCGATGAAGGTAAAAACTTTAAGGTCAAAAGAATCCAAGTGAACCCAGGTGCAAGCTTAAGTCTTCAAAGGCATTCAAAAAGGGCTGAGCACTGGGTGGTTGTAAAAGGAACAGCTAAGGTTGAAAGTGGAGATAAAGAGATGATATTAATTAAAAACGAGTCTACTTTTATACCATTAGGAGAGTTACACAGATTATCTAATCCTAAAAATATACCTTTGGAAATCATTGAGGTGCAATCAGGAGAGTATTTAGGTGAAGATGATATAGAGCGAGTAGAAGATCATTATGGAAGGAAGACGAAATGAATAAAATAGCATTAATTACTGGTGTAACCGGTCAAGATGGAGCTTATTTATCTGAATTTTTACTAGATAAAGGCTATGAAGTACATGGGATGAAGCGTCGAAGCTCATCTTTCAATACTTCAAGAATTGACCATTTATTTCATGACCTACATGAGAAAGGAAGACCATTTTATCTTCATCATGGAGATATGACTGACTCATTAAGCCTAACTCAAATAATACAAAAAGTTAAGCCAGACGAGATTTATAATTTAGCAGCACAAAGCCATGTCGCTGTTTCGTTCGAAGAGCCAGAATACACTGCTAATTCAGATGCTTTGGGACCTCTGAGAATACTTGAGGCAATTCGTATTCTAGGGTTAGAAAAAAAGACTAAATTTTATCAAGCCTCAACATCTGAGTTATATGGCTTAGTTCAAGAAACACCTCAAAAGGAAACAACCCCATTTTATCCACGAAGCCCATATGCTGCAGCTAAACTTTATGCACATTGGATAACAATAAATTATAGAGAGGCGTATGGTATTTTTGCTTGTAATGGTATTTTATTCAATCATGAGAGTCCAATACGTGGCGAGACATTTGTAACTCGAAAGATAACACGAGCTTTAGCTAGAATTAAATTAGGGCTTCAAGATTGTTTGTATCTTGGAAATATGAATGCCCTCCGTGACTGGGGCCATGCAAAAGATTATGTTGAAATGCAATGGCTAATGCTTCAACAAAAAACTCCAGAAGATTTTGTTATAGCAACTGGATCCCAATATAGTGTTCGTGACTTTGTTAATGCCGCGGCAAAAGAATTAGACATTCAAGTAACTTGGAAAGGAGAAGGTAAAGACGAAAAGGGCTATGATTTGTCTGGGAAAATAATAGTTGCTGTTGATTCTAGATATTATAGACCAACCGAAGTTGAAACACTTCTTGGCGACGCATCAAAAGCGATGAAAAAATTAGGCTGGTCGCCAAAGATTGATTTTAATTCTTTAGTTTCAGAGATGGTTAGAGAGGATCTTAGTTCAGCCCAGCGAGATGAGTTAACCAAAAAACATGGGTATAAAACTCCTGATTTTAATGAATAATTATTTATTATGACTAAAAAAACTATTTTACTAACAGGTTCAGGGGGTATGGTAGGACGGAATTTGCTTGAACATCCAGGCATATCTTCCTACGATATTCTTACTCCAAGATCAAATGAGTTGGACCTTCGAGACTTTAAAAAAGTGAAGGATTACCTTAAAAAACATAACCCTAAAATGATTATTCATGCTGCAGCCAAAGTAGGCGGTATTCAGGATAATATCAAGAAACCCGTAGAATATTTTATTGATAATTTAGATATGGGTAAAAATATTATTATGGCTGCATATTCATTAGGGATAAAAGAACTAATTAATATCGGGAGTTCTTGTATGTACCCAGCTAATATTTCTCACACTATAAAAGAAGACAAGCTTTTTACAGGAAAATTTGAGGAAACCAATGAAGGATATGCAATTGCAAAACTAGCCATCACAAGATTGTGTCAATATGTAATGCAACAAGATAAATCCTTTAACTATAAAACTTTAATCCCATGTAATCTTTATGGGAGGTTTGATAAATTTAGCCCAGAAAATTCACACTTAGTCGCAGCAATAATTCACAAACTTTATCAAGCTAAAAAACTTAATTTAAATGAGATTGAAATTTGGGGGGATGGAACAGCGCGACGTGAATTTATGTATGCAGCAGATTTAGCCGACGTTATAGTTCGGTCTATAGAAGATTTCGATAACATTCCAATAAATATGAATATTGGTTTAGGTTATGACATGACGGTTAATGAGTATTATGCTGAAGCAGCAAAAATTGTTGGCTTTGCTGGACAGTTTGTTCATAACAAAGCTAAACCGGTTGGAATGGCTCGTAAGCAAGTTAATATAGACCTTCAAACTAAGTGGGGATGGAAGCCAAATACCAGCCTTAAAGTCGGGCTTCAAAAAACATACAATTTTTATTTAAAAGAGATAGTTAAATGAGTTTTAAATATCCACTAGCAACAGCGACTTGGGATCAAAAAGAAATTGATGCGATGCATAATGTTATCGAATCAGGTGATTTCACTATGGGTAAAAAGGTAAGCTTATTTGAAAGAAACTTTTCAAAGTATATTGGTAGCCAATATGCTGTAATGGTAAATTCTGGATCATCTGCCAACTTACTAATGATTGCTGCTCTTTTTTATACTAAGAATCCTAAATTAAAAAGAGGGGACGAGGTGATTGTGCCTGCAGTATCTTGGAGTACTACTTATTTTCCTCTTTACCAATATGGTTTAAAAATCAAGTTTGTTGATATAGATATCGAAACACTTAATTATGATCTAGTTCAATTAGAGTCAGCAATCACAAATAAGACACGTGCAGTTCTAGCTGTTAATTTACTTGGTAATTCAAATGATTTTGATTGTATTAATAATATTATAAAAGACAACAATATAATTTTATTAGAAGATAACTGTGAGTCAATGGGCGCAACATTTAATGACAAGAAGACTGGAACTTTTGGAGTGATGGGAACATTTAGCTCATTTTATAGCCATCATATTTCAACAATGGAGGGCGGAACAATAGTTACAGATGATGAAGAATTACATCAAATACTTATCTCTCTTAGATCTCATGGATGGACACGCGACCTTCCAGTTAAAAATTTAATTTGCGATGATAAAAGTGACGATTTATTAGAAGAGTCTTTCCGGTTTGTTTTGCCTGGCTATAATGTTCGACCTTTGGAGCTTGAAGGAGCACTCGGTGTTGAACAGGTTAAAAAATTACCTATGATCATTTCTGAGCGCCGGAAAAATGCTAAATTATTTGTAGAAACTTTATCGGATCATCCTGATTTATTAATCCAAAAAGAAATTGGCAGAAGTAGTTGGTTTGGTTTTAGTATTATTATTAAGCCGAGTAGTTCTTTAACAAGAAAAGAATTAGTTAATAAGTTAAATCATTTGGGATTTGAAATTAGACCAATTGTAACTGGTAATTTTCTTAAAAATGAAGTAATCAAATTTTTTGATTATGAAGTACATGGTGTTTTAAAAAATGCTGAATATCTTGATAAAAATGGATTATTTATTGGTAACCATCATTATCCAATCAGTGATGCATTCGAAGTTTTATCAACAGTATAAATTTATTTTTTTTCGATAAGGAATGGAGTGCGAATATGCAAAATGATAGTGTAAATGATATAAAAAAAGTACAAAAAGAAGAGGCTAAATTTTTTAATAATGTTGCTAGAATTCGGACAAAAGATGGGCATATACCCACTGAGGCAGATATCAGAAGAGCCACAAAATTTATTCCAAAAAAAGATGAATTACTTCCAGTAATCGACCCTAAATTAAGTGAAATTCTAGATGGTGGCAATAGAGAAATTTTTTTAGACCTAGTTGCCCATAAACCTGGGGGAAGAGTTTTAGATTTATGTTGTGGGTCAGGATGGCTTTCACTTGAATTAGCAAGAAGGGGTCAAATTGTTGATGCTTATGACCTATCTCCGGATGCGATTTTATTGGCGAAAAAGACTCTCTCCCAGAATACATTCCAAAAAGGGTTCGGATCGATTAATTACAATGTAGGAGATGTTAGTGATGTTGATATTGGCATTGAAAAGTATGATGCAATAACTGGTTGGGCCGCATTCCATCACCTTCCTGATCCATCTGATTTTATAATGCGAGCTAATTTAGCACTTAAGCCCGAAGGTGTAATTGCTACATACGATGATTTAGAAATGGGTAAACTAGAAAAAATATTAGAACTTACTTTAAGATTGTTTTTGCCTCAAATTCATTATTCATATTTAGATAAAATTTCAATTCTTTTTCAATTATTAACGACAAAAAGGAAATTACCAGTAGAAATTTTTTCTCCAATGGAGGAAGCAAAGCATCATAGTGTTGAAGATATAACTACATTATTTAAGGATGAGTTTAATGTGATTTACTTTAATCAAAAAAATGCATTCGTAGGTACACCAGTTATGACGATGGCAGGTAGTGACAAGTTCAGATATGGCGTAGCTCGTTTTTTAGTAAAACTCGATAGAGTATTATGCAAAATTGGTTTAGTTAAGGGGTTTGATCAAATAATTGTTGCTAAAAAAAAGTAACCCTATGATTTTTAATAATTGATGGTTAAACGACCACTTAAAATAGCAATATGTGGTTTTGGCAGGTTTGCTGAGAGAAGAATAATACCTGCGTTAGAAAAGACCTCTAAGATAGAGTTGGTTGCAGTTATTGATAGAGGATCTAGGGCCTCAAAACTACCTAAAAATATTTTACGCTTTAAGTCATTTGATGAAATGCTTAAATCAACTTTAATCGATTGTGTTTATATTGCTACTCCAAATTACCTTCATGCACCTCAGGCTATTGAATGTTTAAAAAATGGATTACATGTGCTTTGTGAAAAGCCTATGGCGATAAATAAAAGTGATTGTAGTCAAATGATCGATGCAGCAATAAAATTTAATGTGCAACTTTCAATTGGACATATGCTGAGATTTTCACCTGCAATAATTAAAGTACGCGACTTAATGAATATAGGCACCCTAGGTAAAATAAACTCATTAGAGTTATTTTTTAACTATGATATTAAATTTACCGAACGAAGCTGGGCTAAATCAAAAAATAATTCTGGTGGCGGGGTTTTAATGGATGCAGGTGTTCATTGTATTGATACTATTCAATTTTTGTTGGACAGTGATATCAAATTAAAAAATGTAAAAATGTTTAATATAGATAACAATAAAATTGAGCAAGGAATAAAAAGCACTTTTGATGCTGGCGATACCCACTGTCTAATTGAAGTACATTCTAATAAAGAGTATTTCAGTTGTTTAGTTATAAATTCAGAGAATGGCAAACTTAAGCTTGAAAATTTTGCATCAACTGATAGTAAGGGACTTATAAATTTTACATCAATCAGAGAGAATGTTAAAAATCAATCCTTTACAATTGATGTAGCGAATACGTATTTAAATCAAATTGAAAATTTTGCTAACACTATTACTTCTGGAAAAACTGACCTCAAAAGTGCAGAGCAAGCAGAAAAAGCAATTGAATTAATTGAAACAATTTATGCAAAACAGAATCTTTCATCAACTTAAACTAAAATTGAATACTAAAATATATAAAGGATTTATATGGAATTGAAAAATTGTCGAGTTTGTAATGGTAATTCTTTTAAGCCATATCTGAATTTGGGCTCCACTCCAGCTGCGGATGCTTTTGTTAAAGAGGAGTTAAAAAATTTAACTGACCCTGTTTACCCATTAGAAGTTTGCCTTTGTAATAATTGTGGAATTTCTCAGCTAAACTTTACAGTTGATCCTAAAATTTTGTATCAAAATGATTACCCTTATGAGTCATCAACAACTAATACAGGAAGGCAACATTTTGAAGATTTTGGATGTAGCGTTGTTAAGAAAGCAAAATTAAGCTCTGAGGATTTAGTAATTGATATTGGAAGCAATGTAGGCGTTTTACTTGGGGCTTATAAAAAAAGAGGATGTAAAGTTTTAGGCATTGAACCTTCAAAACATATTGCTGAGAGCGCCAATATTAATGGTATCGAAACAATTAATGACTTTATTAGTGCTAATTTAGCAAAAAAAATTGTTTCTGAGAAAGGTAAAGCATCAGTTATTAACATCACAAATGTTTTTGCACATATTCATAACCTTGAAAACTTAATGGATGCGGTAGATTCATTATTAACAAATAGCGGTATGTTTATAATTGAAGCCCCTCATTTTTTGAATCTGATTGAAGGCTTAGTTTATGACACAATTTACCATGAGCATTTATTATATATCTCAGTTAAGCCTTTAAATTTCTTATTCAATCGTTTTGGTTTTGAAGTTTTTGATATCAAAGAAGTTACAATACATGGTGGCTCAATTCGTATATTTGTAGGTAGAAAAGGGGAGCATAAAATTTCTAATGCAGTTGGTAAGATTATTGAAACAGAAGAGAAAGCAAAATTATTTGATATTTCACGTTTAAATAAATTTAGTGAAGAAGTTGAAGAACATAAAAACAAACTGCGAAAGCTTTTGTTGGATATTAAAAAAACAGGAAAATCTATAGCTGCAGTGAGTGCACCAGCAAAAGGAATGACTTTATTAAATTATTGTGAAATTGATTCTAATACCATTGATTTTATTACTGAAAAATCAACTCTTAAGATTGGTAAATACTCCCCAGGAGCTCATATTCCAATTTTTTCTGACGATAAGCTATTTGAAAAAAAGCCAGATTTTGCCTTGTTGTTGGCTTGGAATTTTGCCGATGAAATAATGGAGAACCTTTCAAGTTTCAAAAGTTTGGGTGGAAAGTTTATCATCCCAATTCCAAACCCAAAAATTATTTAATTAAATAGAAGGAATAACATTAATGATAATTCATAATATAAAAGTTGCTCATGAGGATGATAGAGGTTCTATATCCGACATACTTCAACAAGTTACTGTAGATTGCGTCACATTGATAACAATTAAAAAAGACGCCATTAGGGGCAATCATTATCATAAGGATTCAATTCAATATTCTTATGTTTTATCGGGTGAAGTTTTGGCTTACACTCAAATACCAGATGAAAAAGTCGAAAGGGCAGTCTTAAAAGCTGGAGACATGCTTGAGTCACCCGTGATGGAGATGCATTCACTTCATGGAATTAATGATAACTCAGTATTACTCATCCTTACTAAAGGCCCACGAGGTGGCGGACAGTACGAGGAAGATACTTTTCGTGTGCCTCCACTTCATGAAGATTTTAAAGATTAATATTTCAATATGGTAAATTACATAATTATAAACTTATGAGATTGGCATTATTTCACAACCTTCCTTCTGGGGGTGCCAAAAGAGCAACATTTGAATGGGTTAGAGAATTAAGTAAATCTCATGAAATTGATCTTTATATCTTTGATTCTGAATCAGAAGCAACTTGGGATTTGAGGCCATTAGTAAATAAAATTTTTATACTTAATAAATCTAATAAAAGAACATTAAGGACCAAAAATAAAATATTAAATTTACTTCCTGTTTTGTATAAATCTAAGGTGCTAGCAAATAAGATCGATGCAGAAAAATACAATCTTGTATTGGTAATGCAGTGCAAAATAACAAATAGCCCATTTTTATTAAGATTTTTAAAAACGCCAAGCTTTTTTATCTGCCATGAACCAATGGCAAGAATTCTTGAGCCACATTACCCTAAAAAAAATTTATTTATCTTATTTGATTTAATAAGAAATATAGGATTGAAATTTTTCATTAGGATTGATAAAAAAAATGCAGTTAGTGCAACCTCAATAGGAACAACATCTTTATATTCTAAAGAAAGATTATATTTATGCTACGGACTATACCCAAAAGTTATTTATCCTGGAGTAGATACTATATTTTTTAAGCCATTAAAGAATATATTGTGTAATAAGTCAATCCTATGCGTAGGAGCACTATTCCCTTCTAAAGGATATGAATTTGTTATTGAAGCAGTTAGTAAAATAGATGAATCAGAACGTCCGAACTTAAGAATCATTCATGGAGCTCACTCATACTCAACCGAATATAAAATTAAATTAAATAAATTAGCTAAAAGAAATAAAGTAAAAGTTATTTTTGTAAGCTTAATTAATGATAATTCACTATTGAAAGAACATAATTCTGCGTTACTTACTATTTGTGCCAACCATTTAGAACCTCTTGGTCTTGTTGCGCTTGAATCTATGGCGTGTGGAACTCCAGTTGTAGGTATAAATGAAGCTGGACTTAGAGAAACAATTATCAATGGTGACAATGGAATTCTAACTGATCGTGATCCCGTCGAGTTTTCTGAAGCAATTATGCTGTTAATTCAAAATAAGAAAATTTGTAATCAAATGTCAAAATTTGGAATTAAATACGTATCTGAAAAATGGAATTGGAAAGTTTCAACTGGTAATTTAAACCAACATTTAACAATGCTAGCAAAAAATAATATTTCCTAATGTCACGATTTACACAAGAATTATCTGAATATGCAGAACTTATTAAAAATTTAGGGGATACTAAAATTTCATCAAATAAAAAATTATCCGAGAGATTAATTTTTAAAGAAATTTCATATTGGGATGTTTTTTCGCCTGAAATGTGCTGGAGGCATTTAGTTACAGCAAGTTCGGCCATTTCTTTTTCATCACGAATTAAACTTCTAATTAAACCTAAATTTATTTTATGTCGCGAGTGGTTTAAAAGGAAAATAATTAAATATAAGCTTAAAGATAGTATTCATAAAGATATACCAAATGGTGCGATTTTTTTTCTAGCTTTTATGCCCAGAATGTACTTAGATATTCTTGTTCCAGTTATTTTAAAATTAAAAAAGCAAGGTAATAAAAAAATTGTGGTACTAACTGATAGTAGTGGCTCAACTCTTAAATACCCTAAGATTCCAGGTGTTATATATAGGGATGTATGGTCATTTTGGAATAAAAACTTAGAAAAAGAATCAGGCGATATGAGGAAAATCGTATCTAAAGAATTAGCAAGTCTGTATTCTAGGATTAAAAAAAGTGATGCTAAAAAGTATTTTCATAAAAAGCATGGCAGAGCACTAGGCTTGTCTTTAAAAATGCTATTTAGAATTTATATTCCTTTAATTTTAGAACAGGCTATTATTTCTAAATATATTTTAAATAAATATAAACCTAAAAATATTATTTCACCTGATACCTCTGATGCAAGAGTTAGACTCTATAGACTATTTGGTAAAAATTTAAATATTCCATCTTTAGATATACAATTTGGCCTGACTGGACCTGAAGGCGTCGAATGGAAATTTTTTTTAGCAGACAAAGTGGCTGTTTGGGGCCAATCTTCAAAAAATGTATTAATTAAGCATGGTATTAAAAAAGAAAAAATATTTATAACTGGCTCACCAAGGCATGATTCATTAATCGTTCCAAATAAAAAGTCTCTTATCCGTCTCCGTAAAAAATATAAATTAACAAATGCAAATCCAATTGTATTATTTGCATCAACTTATGAAGATAAATCACATTTTATATTTAGTAATTCTAATGTGCTTCAAGATATGAAGAAAGCAATTTTTGAAACAGCTAAGACTTACCCCGATATAACTTTTTTAGTTAAACCACACCCAGTCGAAAATATTAGAGACAATTACGCCTTAGGAAAAAATTGTAATAATTTAGTTTTTATTAAAAAAGAAGAGGATATATCACTACTTATTAACCTATCAGATTATTTTATTTCTTTCGGATCAACTTCAACAATAGACGCATTAATTGCAAATAAATTATCAATTTGCCCAGTCTTTCCTGGTTGGCCTTTTAGTAGATTTTTTGAAAAGTCGAAAGTTGTACTTATTCCAAAATCAAAAGATGACTTGTTAGATATTTTTTATGATATTTCACACAATACGCCAACAATAAAAAAAAATAGAATAAGTAATAGTAAAGACTTTCTAAAAAATCTTACTTATAAAGTTGATGGGATGTCTTCTCACAGAGTTACAAAATTAGTTTTAGAATTATAAAAATTATATGAAAACAATAAAAAAAGTATCAATCTTTTCTCTTTTGAAAAATTTTTGGAGTCATATCCCAAAAAAAAGGAAAGGCCAGTTATCAGTACTTATTTTATTAACCATTCTTGTTTCATTTGCGGAGATTGTAAGTATTGGAGCAGTCTTACCTTTCTTAGGTGCCTTGACTGCACCAGATAGAATTTTAGACATCCAATTCTTACAACCATTTTTTAATAAATTAAATATTCAAAATTCATCTGAGCTATTATTTCCAATGACGCTTATATTTATAATCGCGGCAATAATATCTGGCATTATGAGATTAATTTTGTTGTGGACTCAGACTCGTTTTGGTTTTGCGATAGGGGCAGATATCAGTATCTCTGTTTACAGACACTCACTTTATTTACCATATTCCGTACATGTTTCACAAAATAGTAGTGAATTTATATCTGGAATTACAAATAAAACAGGAATGATTGTTACTCAAGTTGTTTTACCAATTTTATTAATTATCAGTGCAAGCATTATATTAAGTGCA
>ENA-OSJC01002053-OSJC01002053.1-marine-metagenome-genome-assembly--contig:-NODE-2053-length-15620-cov-3.814322_pt1 | contig 15620 bp, 10 predicted proteins | sample MGYA00237885_ERZ534234 | MGnify/ENA primary metagenome ERZ534234 (study PRJEB26413, sample SAMN06343907) | marine metagenome | isolation source: coastal waters | place: Atlantic Ocean: West Antarctic... | reverse complement strand
ATATATGCTTCTATATCACTTTCATCTCTAAGCTTGTGCGAACTTTCCATCAAGCTTGGAAGATTACTTTGTACTCCAAACATTTGATTTACTGGATACCCATGATAGAAAAATGGCTCACCCTCAATCTGTTTTCTTAAATACCAACTTAGAATTTTAGTGTTTAACTTGTTTTCTTTCGATTGACTTTCGAAATCATAACTTTGCAAGGCCGCTAAGTCGTCCTTGAGTTTAAGGAAATCCTCCCAGCCCTTTTTGTCTGAGGCATCGCTCAGATCCTCTTTATATATGTCATATAGGACGGGTATACCCAATTGTGTGACCAATTCAGGATCGGAGATGGCAAGTTCGATAAAGACCTTATCATAGAAATGATTGATATTAAAGGGTCGAAACCAGATAAGATTAGTAAGCCATAGACCTCCAATGACGAATAGTCCAAGTATTGTTCTACCAGCCCAAAATTTCCAAGTACGTTTTTTAGTCATATTGCTGTTGTAAAAAGTAATTCTTTAAATAAACATAAACATACAAATTGTATAGAAGGCGGCAAATGTCGGGTTACTTTTCTATCAAACCACTACACCGTATGAGTGATTACCATTTGAATTCAGCACTAGCCCGGTTATTTCTTAAACAAAATGTCAGCAGTCTGTTTTTTTAATTTATTTTACAATCATTAATTTCCTCAAGTCCTCTAAGCTCTACCGCTAATTGTCATCTCTGATTCTATTTTCTTCTTCTTTGGAAGTTTCTCTATTTGTTGCTTTCTTACCAAATTTAGAGCCAAAACTATAAACCAATCGGAGATTAATGACTTGTCGGGAGCCATTGATTTCTACGATGGCGGTTCCAGTCCCATAATCCATATTCCCTACAAAACCTCTGTTCAACATGCTATTGAAACCTAGATTTATCTTTAGTTTTTCTTCCAAAAATGTTCTCCCAAAAGAGAAATCTAAATCGGCTATCCAATCTATTTCAACTTGGCCTTGCAATGCTCCAGTTCCATAATTACCACTCAGTTCAAAGTTGATACCAAACGGCAGCTCATAATTGGCTTGAACAAACCAAATTAAACTCCATTTATTTAAATCTATATCATATGTTAATGACTCATAATCATTATTGATAACAATAAATCCGGTATAACCTTCAACATCTTTGATGAAACTTAAGGGTCCAAATAATCTAAAATTCCAATTTTTGTTGTTTTCAACATTCACTTGTCGTTGTCTGATCTGAGCAGTAGCATTATCTTGCTGAACCAAATCTACGATTGCCTCAGTTGTATTGCTGTAACCGATACTAAAAAAAGGCTGCTGCTCATAAGTCAAATTAAATTGATAGTTATGCGTGAAGGCGGGGGTTAAGCTGGGATTTCCTTGCTCGGCAGAAAATGGATCTAAAAAGGTAGCAAAGGAATTTAAATTGCTGTAGGAGGGTCTTTGAACTCTGTAACTGTAGGATAGACTAGTACCCAATTTTTCAGATAGATTTCGGCTTACGGAAGCGCTTGGAAATAGTTTTTGGATAGGTCTTTTCTTTATTTCTGTATTCAGTGTACCTTTTTCCATATAAATTGAGGTGCCGTCCGTATGACTATCTTCATAACGTAATCCACCAGAGAAAGCCCATTTCCCTGAGGTAGCATTTATTTTGGAATACCCAGCAAAAATCGTTTCTTTGATTAAGAACTGACTGCTTTCAGTTTCAAGAAAGTCAAATACTCCTTGGTTATTGTCTAAATAAGATTGCAGGTCATTATCAGTATTTACATCGGCATAACGAGTACCAAAGCTGATATTGAAATTTTCTGAAAGAGTTTTTTTATAGTCTATTTTGTAGGTCTTGATTTTATACTTTCCCTCTTGAATATATTTTCTATCTGTAAATGGGATCGTACTTCCATCAATATCATAAAGGGTATTGGTGTTATCATTTAAATAATCAACGTAATTAAAATCGATCACCAACCGATCCGTTTCAGATTTATATTCATAATAGGGGTTCAGATTAAAATCTATCCTATCTCTAGCAAAACTATTTTCTGAAAACAGGGTATTTGTGGTACTCGCATCAGAGATTATGGTTTTACTTGAAGCGATCCTTTGAGAGGTTCTCTGATTCAATCGGCTTCCGATACTAAAAGTATGTTTGTCATTGAGGTGATAGTCTATGTTTCCGTTCATACTGAAATTATTAGGATCATAAGGTTCCTTGCTGATTTGATCATAAGTTTCGCTACCCACGGTTCGGACTAAAAAGAAGTCTTCTCGCCAAGTGGGTTTAGAATGATTTATGCTGGCTTGCCAACTTAATTTATTTTTATACTGAGCAATAGACGCGCCGGACCCATATTCAAAACCCTGATCTTCCCCTACCCATGTATTAATACTTCCATGGGTTCCTAAACGTATGTTTTTCTTTAAAATAATATTGATGAGGGCCCCTGAACCAGAGGCTTCATATTCTGCACCGGGTTGTTCTATCACTTCAATTTTAGAAATGTTATCTGCAGGAAGATCACGCAGGAGTGTTTGAATATCCATATAGTCTGTAGATTTCCCGTTAATAAGAATTCTTACCCCTCTGTTTCCTGCTATTGAAATTCCGTTATTTGTGACCAAAACACCGGGAATTTTACGCATGACATCCTTTAAGCTGGTATTAATCATCTCGGAATTTTCTAAATCTACAATTAACTTTTCTGCAGTTTGCCTGATCACAGGCCGCTTACTTTTCACCACCACTGCGTTTAATGTCTGGGTATCCTCTTCCAACATAAAATTAAAAATAGCATTCTTTGACAAGGTAAAGGTGTCTGATGTATTGAGTTTAAAACCGAGCATAGAGACTTCAATGTGATAGATGCCGTTGGCAATTTGTTCAAAAGAATAGGCACCCTTATCATCAGAAATCACTCCTTTTGGTAGGTCCTCACTTCCCTTTTCATATAGGATGATATAAGCAAAAGGTAATGGGTTTTGAGTATGGTCTGTGATCTGTCCATTGATGTTGTGCTGAGCGGTGGCTGAAGATAACCCCAATAAAAAAATGGTAAAACAAGAAAAAATGAATGTTAATTTAGAAGCAAGTTGATCAATCATAAGTATCTCAATGATGCAGATTAGGTATAAAAGGTTGCACGACACAAAAAAAAATTAAAATTAGCTTGAGGTACTTTATTTATCCTTTTTTTTGTTGTTAAGTGAATAATTTTTGTGGTGAACGGAATGCTTTTTGTGATATTTGGGATTGTCTTGAGATAGATGTGATACCCTGGTGCATAAATCTTTACGTTAGGAATGCTTCCTTGTACGTGTCAAGAGGCAAAAGGTTACCTTGATAAGCTGTTTTTTTTAGTGGGCTACATGCTCCAATAGTTCAGTTAACTCTAACTCAAAGTCAAATTGTAAATCTTCATGTACATACGTTAAAGCTTTTCTGATAAGTTCAGTTTGACGCATCAGCATATGATGGCGTGTGCTGTTTCTATCATACTTTAATAGGGTGGCTATTAAGTTTTTACAAAAATGAATACGTAGGGCTATTTCCGTTTCTTTTTGTTTCGAAAATCGAATCTGTTTCACAACATATCTTTGAATCTTTCGAATGTTTTTGTTGATGATATAATTGCTTTTGGTATTCACATTGGTAAATTGAAGATCCATTTCTGATTCAATTTTTGATATGAAATGATTTTCATCTGCCGATTCAAAAAGCACATAGGCCAATAGTTCTTTATTTTCAACTTTGTGTTTGGTTAACTTAAGGACCAGTTCGGTAAGTTCATGATTGGTTTTTTCTTTGAGTTCTTTTTTAATTTCTGATAGGGAGGCTATTTGCATAGTCAAAAATACAATATGTACTCTTTAGAACCTGATATTCTTGAATTTTGCATTTTGAGTTGTAAAGAGAGCTCTTTTCAATCAAAAAGGTTGTTGGCTTTGGGGGGCGATTATATTGTTTATCGTCAACTTAATATTAGAATAATGGAAATTGATTTTATATTAGTGCTAATATAACGGAGATGAAAAATAAAATAGGAGGTTTTTTTGTATTGTTAGCAACGGTATCAGGGTTGTGGTTTTTCTTGATTAAAGAAGATCAAAATGATTATTTGAAGTTGTTAGTTTTTTCAAAAACAGAGGGGTTTAGGCATAGTGCTATCGAGGAGGGACAAAAAATGTTTCAAAATTTAGCGGATCAAAATGGGTTTGAGGTGATATTTTCAGAAAAGGCTGAGGTATTCAATGAAAAGATATTGGCAGACGTTAATGTGATCGTTTTTCTAAATACGACTGGAGACATCTTAGATGAAGCCCAGCAATTAGAGTTACAGCGTTATATTCAAGCTGGTGGTGGATTTGTAGGGATTCACTCGGCGGCGGATACGGAGTATAAATGGCCCTACTACAATCAATTGGTAGGTGCTTATTTTGAGAGTCATCCACAGCCGGCAGAAGCGACGATCGAAGTATTAAACAGGGATCATCTTTCGACGCTTCATTTATCCCAAAATTGGGTTCATACCGATGAATGGTACAATTATAGAGATATCAATCCGGAAATCAACGTGTTGATGGAAGTTAACGAAGCAACTTACCAGGGAGGCAAAAATGGCCCCAATCATCCCATTAGTTGGTACAGGGATTTTGATGGAGGTCGTATGTGGTACACTGGCTTGGGACACACAGAGGAGAGTTATATTGAACCCTTTTTCATTGAACATATATGGGGAGGTATTCAGTATGCGGCAGGTCCAATGCAAAGAATAGATTATACGAAATCTAATATAGTACCAGAAGAAAACCGCTTCGATATTGAGATATTAGATGAGAATTTAAATGAGCCCATGGAGCTTGAGGTATTGCCCAATGGCAATGTTGTTTTTATTCAACGGCATGGTGAGGTCATGTTATATGATCGGCTAGCCAAGGAAACGCGCGTTATGCACAAATTCGAGGTGTGTACTGATTTTGAAGATGGTCTATTGGGCGTTGCATTAGATCCACAAGTGAAGGAAAATAAACAAATCTACTTTTTCAGATCTCATCCTATAGATTCTATGCAAATAATTTCTTCATTTACTATGGATGCTGATTACCGGTCAATCGATATAAAATCTGAGCAAATATTGCTTACCATCCCAACGCAAAGGTTGGAATGCTGTCATGCAGCAGGTTCCATGGAGTTTGGTCCCGATCAGATGCTTTACATAGCGGTTGGGGACAATACCAATCCCCATGCATCGGATGGATACGCGCCGATAGATGATCGCCCCGGTAGGGCTCCATGGGATGCCAGAAAATCATCTGCAAATACCGATGATTTAAGGGGTAAAATATTGAGAATAAAAGTAGAGCAGGAGGGGTACAGTATTCCTGAGGGTAATTTATTTCCGCAAGACGGGAGTAGAGGCAGGCCAGAGATTTATGTCATGGGCTGTAGAAATCCTTACAGGATAGCGTTTGACAATCATAAAGGGTTTTTGTATTGGGGTGATGTCGGACCCGATGCTAATGAATCAGATGTCAATAGAGGACCTCGCGGTCACGATGAGATCAATCAAGCCCGTGTTGCAGGCAACTTTGGATGGCCCTTATTTGTTGGAAATAATCTACCTTATCATGATTATGATTGGGATACTCAAAAGTCTGGAAAGGTTTTTGACCCTTTAAAGCCAGTCAATGATTCCCAATACAATACAGGAGCGAAAATATTACCCCCTGCACAACCTGCGTTCTTTTGGTATTCTTATGATAACTCATCGGAATTCCCATTACTGGGAAATGGGGGTCGAACCGCTATGGCAGGGCCTACGTATTATCAAGATGATTATCCAGATACCGAAAGTAAATTTCCTAAATATTATGATGGTAAATTATTTATTTATGAATGGATGCGAGGATGGATGATGTCTGTGACCTTAGATGAGGAAGGGAATTATGTCCGGATGGAGCGTTTTCTGTTGGAGAAAGAATTCAGTAATCCTACCGATATGGCCTTTGGCCCAGAGGGAGATTTGTATGTACTCGAATATGGATCGGCCTGGTTTCAGCAAAATCCTGATGCAAGGTTAGTGCACTTGACCTACAATAGATCCAATAGAAAACCCATAGCAAAAATTGAGACCCCTCTAGAATATGGAAAATCACCTTTTCGTGCAGCGCTCTCTGCGGCAGATTCTTATGATCGTGATGGGGATAGCCTCACTTATGAATGGCGTTTGGGCGATCAAATTATTTCAACAGAAAAAGAAACCTCATTTACGTTTGATCATCCGGGTATATTTACGGTATCTCTGGGAGTTAAAGACGAAGAAGGTGCTTTGGGAAGTTCAAGCATTAAACTTAAGGTGGGTAATGCGTTGCCTCAATTGAACATTGATATAAATAGTAATAGCAGTTTTTATTGGGACAACAGTATCCTGAGCTATCAAATATCTGTGAGGGATGAAGAAGATGGAACCTTGGGAGCAGGAATTACGGAAGATGAGGTAATCACCACCATTAATTATCTTCAAGAAGGATTAGACAGAAATTTGATTGCGATAGGCCATAGCGCATTGAAACAGTTGAGTCTGGGCAAATCTTTGATCCAAAGCTCAGATTGTAGTTCTTGTCATCAAGAGAAAAGGAAGTCCATTGGACCTTCTTTTTACGCGATTTCAAAAAAGTATCAAATGGATTCGGTAGCAAAAAAATATTTGGTTGAGAAGATTCAAAATGGCGGCGCCGGCGTTTGGGGAGAGGTTGCCATGGCAGCTCATCCGGCATTAGCCGATAGTGACGCAGGTTCAATGGTCGATTATATTCTTTCATTGGGTCGACAAGATATAGTTAATAATCTACCTACTTCTGGGAAGTATACTTTTCAAGAACATATGAAGAAGGAAAGCCAAGGAGTTTATGTCTTTACGGCCTCATATACGGATAAAGGAGGGGAAATGATTGGTCCTTTGACCCAGCAGCAAACATTGATCTTGAGAAAACCAATCATATCTGCGGTAAACTTTGATGATGGACTGAGGACACAATCTATGAATGTTGAGGCGGGTACGGTTCCTGGACTTGATGAGGCACTGGCGTTGGTTATTGGGGAGCCAGGATCATATTATGTTTATGAAGATATTGATTTTAAGGGTATAAGTGCCGTGAACGTCACCATATTGCAACATCCTCAATATATGAATGGTGGTATCTTGGAGTTGAGAATGGACAGTGTGGGAGGCGCTATAATTCAGTCTCTGAATATTGAGCAGGGTCTTCTAGATGTAGGCCCCTCAGATTTAAAATTTGAGGTGTCTGAATTTGAGGGGATGCATGATCTATATATGTTATTTAAATCAGAAGAGACTAAGCCTATATGTGCGGTAACCGACATCGCCTTTCTGAGATGAAATTGATTGAAATAAGGCGGGCTTAGGGATGTTATGTTTTTAAAATAGATGTGATCGTTTACTTTAAACTAAATCGTCATAATAGGGTGGGTTCTGTGAATTTTTCATACGAAATCACATGCTTCCAAAATGAAGTATCCGTGTAGGTGTTGGACCTAAATAGATCCAATCAACTGGCGTTAAATCTATGCAAATTTTATTATTTAGAGATCAATAAAATAATTTCATAGTCTGTTTTTGGCTTTGCTGATTTAATCTTTTTGATTTGATTTGTGGTTTTTAAGGGAGAATTTCCGTTTTTTTACATGCTTTAATAACCTTCACTGGTCATTAAAATATCAGTGGCGATATAGTTGTTTTCGGGTAGGGCAAACCATTTTCTGGTTTTTGGAATTCTCATAGCTCCAACGCTCACGAGATCAGCTAACTCAATCAATTCACCACTTTTATCTGGCTTGATGAACCGATAGGCTTGTAAGCTGTAATCCTCTTTATTTAAAAAGAAGGTCCAGGTATCTTTTGGATAATTCACTTGAATCGTGAAGTAATCAATGCCTTTTATGGTTTCAGTATTTATGGTAGGCTGTAGTGGAGTATTGGCATCCTTGAGCTTCATAGGTAGTCCCCATAGGTATAGATAATAATCCCTCATCATCTCCGCTCGCTGGCAGCTAACGGACCCTTTTATAATAAAGCATGAATCTAGAGACATACCGCTGATTTCCTCATCTCCACGATTCAGTTTGAAATAGCCTATCGAATTATCGATGTGTACCTGGGTTTTTCGAACCGCCTTTTCAGGCTGCTGCTCATCAAAATTGAGGATAGATTTAAACTGATTCCATTGATGCTCCGGATCATGGAATTCGATAGACTTGGCAAGTAGTTCTTCCGCAGTCAGTTTTCCTTGGGCGTAAGTTGAGTTGAATCCTACCCAAAAAACGAAGACAGTCATCAGGAATTGAATAAAATTTTTCATAACTAATTTTAAAAAAAAATGGATTAGGTAACAAGAACAATCTCAATTTAAAACATTTTATTGATTCATTTATTATTCACATTTCTGCACAAATATTTTAAATTACTTAAAAATATTATTTAACAGACTACATATGAATTACTCGGAGGGAATGTTTAAAGATGACATCTTTAAAGGAAAGGTAATAATTGTTACAGGAGGAGGTACCGGATTAGGTAAATCAATGGCCACTTATTTTTCTAAGTTAGGAGCAAGTGTTATGATTTGCAGTCGAAAAATAGAGGTACTAGAAAAAACAGCACAGGAAATCCATGAGCTGAGTGGAAATAAAGTGTTACCACTGGCCTGTGATGTAAGGGATTACGATCAAGTTGAACAAGTTATTAAAACTACCCAGGAAACGTTGGGGCCTATTGATGTTCTTTTAAACAATGCGGCGGGAAATTTTGTGAGTCCTACCGAAAGATTATCTCATCGGGCTTTTGATACGGTGGTAGATATTGTACTCAAGGGTAGTTATAATTTCACATTGTGCATGGGGAAGAATTGGATTGAGAATAAAAAAACAGGAACTATTTTAAATATTGTGACCACTTACGCATGGACGGGGTCAGGTTATGTGGTCCCTAGCGCAGCAGCAAAAGCGGGGATTTTGGCCATGACCAGATCGTTGGCAGTCGAATGGGCCAAGTATGGCATCAGAAGTAACGCGATAGCCCCTGGTCCTTTTCCTACTGAGGGAGCATGGAGTAGATTGATGCCTGGTAAATTAAGAGAGAAGTATGATCCAGCGCTTAAAGTACCTGTGGGAAGAGTAGGAGAGCATCAAGAATTGGCCAATTTAGCAGCGTATCTGATATCAGATTTTTCAGCATATGTCAATGGTGAAGTAGTGACTATCGATGGTGGAGAGTGGCTCAAAGGAGCAGGAGAATTTAATCAATTAGATCAAATTCCAGAGGAACTTTGGGATGCCATGGAAATGGCGCGCAATAAATCAGGATCTAAACTCAAAATGACTTGGAACTATATCAAAGGGATGTATAAAATCAGAAAATTATAAACATCTTTTCAAATAAGTCGCAACTTCATGAGGACCTTCATGAGGATATAATAAATCATACTTACCACCATTGAATACAACCAAAGGTTAGGTTTGAGAGACCAACTTCCAGAGGTGATACCTATTTCAATGAAATTAAATAACCAGAATAATGAAAAAAGGGCGGTAATGCCATTTTTTTCATTGAGTAGTATTTTTTTCCAATTAAAGTTGGAGGTTGAGGATTTCCAAATGGTGAAATTCGGCCAAAAAGCAGGTCTTGATGAGGCCCATTCAAGGTAGGTATCTCCAAATTTATTAATCAAAAACGCTTCTTCTGCAAACATGATACGTTCATAGTACACCCAATAAATCAAAATAAAGGCGATCGTAAACCACAGGTCTTGTGTGAGCAGGCAGAGGCCCAGCCACATGAAGAAATTACCTAAATAGAGGGGATGTCTTACAATGGAGTAAATGCCCTTCGTATTTAGCACATTGGCCAGTTGTCCTTCTGTATTTCTACCCGAAGTTAGATCTGCAGTATACCCTACTGTGATTAATCGGATGAATTGGCCAAATAAAGCCACGGCTAAGCAACCAAAGGCATAATAATGGTAAGTGACAAAGGCGTTAGGTGCCTGCAGCTTCAAAACAAAAACCAGCAAGGCTACCGATAAGATGATCAAAGGAAGGGTTCCTCTGTATTTGAATAACAAGTTGCCTTGCTTATTAAGTTCTTTGGCTAAAGACATATTTTAGAAATTGAGCTGCGTAAAGTTAATGAGAAAGTATGATAGGAGTTTAAACAATTCCATCAGAAGATCCTTAATCTTCCTGATAGAGCAATTCATCATGAGAAAAATCATAAAGCGTTAATCTTCTCAAATCGAAGTAAGCTTTCCAATAACTTCGAAGTGCGGCTAAATAGCTCCGCTTGGCTTCGTCTTTTTCAGTGAGCGCAATATTTAGATTGGTGATGTCTATTTTACCAATTAAGTATTGATTTTGAGAAACATTGTATCTTTCTTGTGCCACTAAATCAGATTTTTCAGAAATTTCTATTTGTGATTTCAATACCTCAAATTGGGCAACAAGTGTGGTTATTTCTTGAAGAAAACTCCGCTGATCTTGGGTAATTACATAAGATTCTAATTTTTTATTGGCCAAGGCAGTTTTCATACTGGCTTTATTTCGACCCCAATCTATGATGGGGATATTGAACTGGATGTTGAGTCTTTGCTGATTATTCGGTTCCTGAAAGGAATTTCCTAGATTTTGACCCGTTCCCGTCAGGCCATAAGAGGCTGTCATGTCGAGTCGATAGCGATTATTTTTGGCTTGAGCGATTTGTCTATCTGCTTCCAATTGACGTCGTTCAAATGCGATAAAGTCAGATCTATTGGCAGAGGCATAATTGATTGCTTCATCTATGTTAACTTTTAAATCAGGTATTTGGTTAGGGGTGATGAGATCGAAGGCTTCATCAATACCAATGAATGTTTTGATTTCCAATTCAGAAGATTGTAAATCCAGCTTGGCCTGTGTCAATTGCTGCTGAGATCTGAGGAGTTGAAGCTCTACTTGTAGTAGTTTGTCTCGAGAGGTAGTTCCAATATTATATCTGCCTTTTTCTATATTATAAATCGTGTCATTTCGGACCAGATTGAAGCTGGCAATATCATATCCAATTTGCGCGTCGAGATAGTCAAAAAATAGGTCCACGGTTAGACTGGAAATATATTCCATTTCTTCTACGTAGGCACGCTTAGATTCTTCATATCTTAGAGGTTCAGTCATTTTGTCCCATTTTAGCGGGTTGAATCCGATGATGGGTTGATCAATCTTAATATTGATCAATGTACTATTCCATGAGCGCGAATTTTGTGGGATATTTTTCCATCGGTAAACATCAGAGTTGATGGAGATTTGCCCTCCTGAAATAGATAGGGGTTGTTGAAGACTTAGATTGGCATAAGTAAAAGTTTGTTCCTGCTCTTGAAATTCTATGGTACCATCGTCTAAGCGATTTTGGTTAAAGTCTCTATTATAACCAGGAGAATTACCTTGTAGTCTAAGTTGAGGATTATAATTGGATTGATAATATTTATATTGCCAATACCTATTTTCTTTCCTCGTTTCGGCTTCTTTAGATCGGGTAGATTGTGCCTTGACCTTCTGAATGATGTCCTCGAGTGAGTAATTGATTTGCCCATAAGAGGATATCCATCCAAAAGTAATCCATAATGTGACCAGATATTTATTCATATCTCAACGAGGTTATAGGGTTTTGTTGGGCTGCTTTTCTTGCAGGCGCAATACCGAAAATTAGACCAATCAATGTAGCGACACCAAAGGATATTACAATGGAGCCAAAGGAGATGATGGTGGGAATGTTAGCAAAGGCACTTACTCCATAGGCCATCAGAACACCTGTAAAAATACCAATAATACCTCCTGTGGCACTGATCATGATTGCCTCAAACATAAATTGAAAAACAATATCTGTTTTTTTTGCTCCAATGGATAGTCTCAGTCCGATCTCTTTGATCCGTTCCAATACGGAAGCGAGCATGATGTTCATGATGCCAATTCCACCTACCAGTAGAGAGATACCTGCTATGGCTCCTAAAACATAATTAAAAACATCATTGGTACGTTGTTGTTGCTTGAGCAATAACTCTGGAATTTCGATCTCATAATCTACTACATCAAAATGTTTTCGTGCCAGCATCCGTGCTATGATGTCGGCAGTAGTAGATAATTTTTCTGTTTCTGCTACTTGAAGTACCAAGCGGTCCAGCTGGTGATAATTGGTAGTGGTGGTATTATCTTTATCTGCCTTTTTGAGCATTGATTTGGTGATGAGGTCTCTGTTTTCATACCTGATCAATACAGTTTTAAGTGGTACATATACGTCCATATTATAATCTCGTATACCCAATCGCTTGATACTATTTTCAGAAATAATTCTTTGCTCGAGAACCCCCATTACGGTGAGCCATTGGTTACCACATTTTAGCTTTTTACCTATGGGATTCTCTGAAGGGAAAAATTTTGCTTTTATAGATTTACCAATGATACAGACGGGCATCCCATGAATTAAATTTTGTTCGTTGAACATAGTTCCTTCTTCAAGTTCAAAATTGAAGAGTTTGAAATAGGGGGGTTCCACGCCTACGAGTTTGGCCGACCTTCGAATGCCCTTATTCATAATATAGGTATCCTTTACAATTTCTGGACTTATGGCCTGAATGTTAGGGAGCATTTTAGTGATAGCGTTTTTATCTTTTAATGTGAGTCCAGGAGAGTATTTATTTTTTTCTTTATTGAAAGGATCATCCGAAGAAACTTGTTCTTCTGTTTGTTCAATGATAGGTTTGATCACGATATTGTTCAGACCCACTAGTTTTATTTGGTCAATAATCTCTTTTTGAGCACCATTACCAATAGCAAGCATGGCAATTACTGCCGCTACCCCGAAAATAATACCTAAGCCCGTTAATATGGATCGAACACGATTAGAAAGTACCGCTTCAAAAGCAATGGTGAGATTGGCAATCAAGCGTTCTTTGTCGGGAAAATTATTTTCCATGGGAGGCTTCATGATCAAAAAGTTTTTGATGGTGAATTTAAACCTAGCTGTGCTGATACTTCTGTTTTTGATTCAGATAAGCGAATGATGTCTTGATCTTCGGCTTCTTTAATTTTACTTAAATACACTTCATCTCCGAAGGCCAAACCCTCAAGAATGATGACTTCATCACTATTGATTTCTCCGATAATGACTTCCTTTTTTATGACATTAATGCCATTTTTTTGGTAGACGTAGGTGATGGAGTCTTGATAGTTATATAGACATTCAAGCGGAATAAACAAGGCATCTTGATGTGTTTGGGTAATGATTTTATTAGAGGTAGTCATGGACGGCTTGATCAATTTATCTGCACCTAATAGTTCAACACTTACTTTAAATACTTTCGCATCAGAGTTGGGTCTTTGCTCTCCCACATTGGCTACTTTGATAACTTTTCCTTCTATGCTTTTTTCGGGAAAGGCATCCAAACCGATTTCAACCAGTTGACTTTTTTTGATTTTACGTATATCTACTTCATTGACGTAGGTTTGGGACAACATGACGGACAAGTCCGGAAGGGTGGCTACGATAGGGTTCCATGCACCAATTTGAGAACCAATTTTTACTGTACCTTCAGAATCTTTATAATAGATGAGCATGCCATCTTCAGGTGCATAAATCATAAATTTTTGTGTCAATTCTTTTAATCCTTTGAGTTCTAGACCTTGCTTTTGGAGTGAAGCTGTGACTTCAGTCATTTTAGCAATATTTTGCTTTTGCTTAATAAAATAATTTTCCTGGGCTTGTTGATGTGCTCTGGTTGCTTTTTCTACTTCAATTTCGGCTTTCTTGATGGTTGCGGGGGGCTCAAATTGGGATTGTTCTAAGGTCATATCACGTTCTTCGATTTCATAAGCTAGGTTGATGAGGTCATCTCTCGACTGGCGCATTTGGAGGGTGGTATCCAGTTGGGTTTGAATAAATTGTGATTGAATTTTATCATATTCAATCTGATATTCACTTAGTTTATTGGTAAGTTCTGATGCATCTAGTCGAGCGACATAATCACCCTTCTTCACATAGGTTCCTTCGTCAATCATGTCTTGAATAGTGACTTGCCAGATGCGATGGGCCCTTAAGCCTTTGGGTCCTTGGATTTCCACTGAATGCTTCGCTTCTAATTCTCCGGTAGTGATAACATCAACAATGAATACACCTTTTTTGACTTCTACGAGGATGTTGTCACTATTTTTTGTGGGCCGGTTGAGTAAGAAAAGACTAGCTACGATTACAATTGAAACGACGATACTGATGCCGATGTTTTTTTTATTCATTTTGAGGTATTTAATTAATTTTTTTAATGAGATCGAATCCGTAGGTCTATTTTTTTATAAACCATTCATCCAGTAAGATCTTATTTTATTTTCTTGTGGAGTAGATTCATTTGAAATAATTAACTCATTGGGGTATTGGTAAAGATAGGTCTCTGCTTTGGCCTTTCTTTTTATGATTTTAGTTTTGCCTTTGATTTCTCGAATCAACTCAATCTTCACTTTTGAGCCAGCTATCGTATTTTCTTGAAAATTATAAAGCAACGCTCTCCAAGTATCAAGGTTCAGTTCGTTGCCGTTGAGTTTATAGAAGATATCGTTTTCTTGGAAGCCAATTTGGGTTCCAAAAGCATCAAGCTGATCGGTAGCCAATGCGATGATTTGATTGTTGTCGTTTAAACCCAATTTGAAATTACCCCACAAGGCCATTCTTTTCTCACCACCTTCTCGTATTGATATCCCCGCCCAAGAGAGGTATTCTTCGATAGGTAATGGTTCATTGCCTTGAACATATCGACTGAAAAACGTCCCAATTTCAGGATAAGTCATGGCGGTGATGACATCGATAAACTCACTGTCCTTAAAGGCATTTTCTTTGCCATATTTCTGGGATAGTTGTTTGAGAAGCCCTGCTAAATTTAAGGTATCTTCGGAATATTTGATCAGGGCCAAGTCCAAGCACATTCCTATCAGCGCACCCTTTTCATAGACATTTCGATACATATCCTTGAATTCAGGGTCAAGGATTTTTTGGCTCATTTCGGTAAATGAAACCAAAGGATAGGCTGAAGCATTTGTGATTTTTTCTTGAACTTCCTCTAAAAAGGTTTCACTATCATAGAGTCCTTGCTGCACTTGCATATGCATAGAATTGTATTCCGTCACCCCTTCATAAAGCCAAAGGTGCTGCGACATTTCAGGATTGATATAATTGAAATTATGGATTTGCTCAGAATGAATGCTTAGTGGGGTAATAATATGAAAAAATTCATGGGCAGCTACGTCTCTTACAAATTGAGGTAATTGGTCGGCTACTGATTCTGGGAGCGTATAAAAGGAGGAGTAAGAATGCTCCAATGCACCCATACCTTTTGATAAACTTGGGTAATCCATGAGATAAATAAGGTAGGCATATTTTTTAACCGGTAAGGTTCCGCCAAGATAATTGCTTTGGGCTACCATTAAGTCTTCAATATTTTCCATGATGTCGTTTGCACTGACAACTTTTTGTGGGGAGAACACTGAAATGAGAATTTAGATCGGAAGAGCACACGTCTGAACTCCAG